>Ga0233383_1000022_pt1 | contig 77760 bp, 66 predicted proteins | sample ElkDunMinimDraft_14_FD_191542 | JGI IMG/M metagenome (GOLD analysis project Ga0233383, IMG submission 191542) | Fecal eukaryotic communites from dung pellets of Tule Elk in California, USA - Elk Dung G16 | ecosystem: Host-associated > Mammals > Digestive system > Large intestine > Fecal | place...
GACAGTTGGTCGATGCGCCGCTCGCGCCACTGCCAAACTCCGGCTTGATGCATGGCATGGTGAATCTTGTCGGCATCCTCGTCACCCCAGGGAAGGCGGCCGAGCGTGACGATGTTTTCCACGCTCAAGGCCCAGGCGCTCTGGCTGCTTTGTGGCAACAGCGCCACCTGACGCGCGCGCTGGATGCTGCTCAGGCGCTGGCTGGGCGTACCGTCGATGTGCACTTGGCCGAGATGCGTCTGAATGCCGGCCAGGCAGTTGAGCAGGGTGGATTTGCCAGAGCCGTTGGGGCCGATGATGCCCATCACTTCGCCGGTGTTCAGCGACAGATCGACTCCCCGCAGGCGGTCTTCCACGCTGAGTTGGTTCGCGCGTATCAGCTCCATCTTTGTCGCTCCCGCCAGACCAGCCAGATGAACAGCGGCGCGCCAATCAGCGAAGTCAGCACCCCCAGCTTGAGCTCGCGGCCCGGTGGCATCAGCCGAACCACGAGGTCGGCACAGAGCACCAGCGTCGAGCCGGCCAATGCCGAGGGCAGCAGCAGGCGATCGGGACGATGCTTGACCAGCGGTCGGATCAGGTGCGGCACTATCAATCCGACGAAACCGATGGCGCCCGCCACGGCGACCGCCGAGCCCACCAGTACGGCGGCGCCTAAGACGATCAGACGGCTGCCGCGCTTGACGTTCAGGCCGAGGCTTTGCGCGGTTCGTTCGCCCAGGCTCAATCCATACAGCAGCGGCCGTTGCCGCAGGATCAGCACGCTGCCAATCAGCAAGGCCGGCAGCAGAATGCGCAGATGGTCCAGGCCGCGTTCGGAAACCGAACCGAGCAGCCAGAACACCAGCTCCTGCATGGCGTAGGGGTTGGGTGCGAAATTCAGCACCATGGCCAGCAGTGCGCCGCTGACCGTGGAGATCGCCAGCCCGGCCATGATCACCATGGACGGGCGTGAGGAGCCCGCCAGCGCCAGCATCATAACCAGCGCAATGCCAGCGCCAAGCAGCCCGGCCAGTGCCGGGGCCATCTCGCCGGCGAAGGACAGCAGGCCGAAGTAGAACACTGCTGCTGCGCCTAGCGCCGCACCCTGGCTGGCGCCGATCAGGCCGGGGTCGGCCAGCGGGTTACGCAGCAGCCCCTGCAACGCGGCGCCGGAAAGGCCCAGCGCTGCACCAACGCAGATGGCCAGTAAGGTGCGCGGTAGACGGATGTCACCCACCACGATGGCGCGGAGCGATTCCGTTCCGCTCAGCCAGTCGAGCAGCCCGCCGGCGACGCTCACCGAAGTTGAGCCCAGGTTCAGTGAGAGCAGGGTTGCGATCAGCAATAGCCCGCCGAGCAGGGGGGTGGTCAGTCGAGCCATTGATGCAGTTGTCCTATCAGGTCCCAAGTCCATGGGCCGGGGCATTGCCAACGCCAGTAATCGGTAGCCAGCCAGCGCTCGGCGGGTACGGCATTGGTCAGCGCCGGCTGCTCGGCGAACTGATTGGCCAGGGCGTGATGTTCGGGGGCGGCCCACAGGATCGCATCCGGCGGGTCGCTGACGATTTGTTCCAGATCCAGACGCTGATACCCCGGCTCGGTGAGGTAGTTGGTCCAGCCCGCGTGTTCGAGGATTTCATGTTCCAGCGTGCCGGTACCGGTGCCAATGCCGTTGGAGCCGAGCAGCAACAGCCGCTGTGGTCTGGCCGGGCGCGGCAATGGCGCGGGTACTTCGCTGGCACGCGTTTGCGGTAAGTGCAGATGGCGCAGGAACTGTTTCTCGTACTCCACCACCTGCTGCAGGGAGACGGGCAGCGGCAGCACTTCCACGCGCACACCCAGGCTCTGCAGGCGTTGGCGAAGCATGACCGCCGCGAACTGGCCGACCAGTACCAGGTCGGGCTGCAAGCCATAGATTTGCTCGAGGCTGCCGTCATGCAGCGGCCAGGCGGTGTCTATCCAGTCGATGGGATAACGTTTTTGCAGTGGCGACAGCGCCACGACGTTCTGCCGGTCGGCGTGATGAGCCACCAGCCAGTCGAGGCAGAGGTCCAGAGAGAGGATGCGCTGGGGTGTGGCTGCATGAGCCCCGCCCGGCAGCGCCAGGGACAGGATCAGCAGTGAGATGGCCAGACGCAGCATGGAAGAAAGAGCCTTGATAGAGGGGCAAGGTTGCCGAGCGAGCCGGCAACCTCAGCAGTTTAAAGCCGGGGCGTCCAAGTCACGCCAATCATCAGGCTTGAGGGGGTTTCCTGATAGCCGTATTCGTTGCCATCGTAGGTATACGCCAAGCGGCTGTAATCCTTGTCCAGAACGTTGGCCAGCTTTAGATCGAAGGCCAGTTCGTTGCTGGCCTGCCAGCTGGCACGCAGATCCAGCACGCCGTAGCCGGCCAGTTCCGAGGTGTTGTCGGCGTTGCTGTAGCTGCTGCTGACGGCGGTGAAGCCAGCACCCAGGCCAATGGCGCCGAACTGGCGGTCCAGATTCAAAATAAGCGTGCGTTTGGCTCGATTAGGCAGCGTATGGCCGTTTTCGAGGTTGCGCGGATCGATGATGGCGATGCCCAGATCGCCATGCCAGCCAAACAGCTCCTGCTTCAGTGTTGCTTCGAAGCCGTTGACCCGTGCCCGGGTGATGTTGTCCACCGTGCTCCAGTCCGATGTCGTGGTAATCAGATCGTGGAAGTCGGTGCGATACAGCGAGGTCTCCAAGCGGGTACTTGGGCTAAGCTGGCTGCGCCATTGCAGCTCGTAGCTGCGCGACTTTTCCGGTTTGAGATTGGGGTTCCCTCTGTAGAAACCGTCGAAGGGCCAGTAGAGATCGGCAAAGGTCGGTACGCGAAAGCCTTCCGAGTAGGACAGGATCAGTTGGTTGTCCAGATCGAGCTGATAGCTGAGCGCCCCGTTGAAGGTACTCTCGTTGCCGAATTGCTCGTTATCGTCATGACGCATGCCCAGCTCGCTGCCGAAGCGCTCGCCTTGGAAGCTGTGCTGGATAAAAGCGGCCTTGTTGTCACGGCTGTCCACGCCGAAGTCGTTGCTGCTGCGGACCTTGTCCTTCAGGTAGTCGGCGCCCAGTCGCAAGCTGTGGCCATTGCCGAGAATCAGACGGTTGAGCCAGTTGGCCGAGTCGCGGTAGGTGTTGTTGACCGTGCTGCCGGGGAACAACTTATCGAAGTTTTCCTGCTTGTCCTCGCTGTGGCCGAGTTCCAGCCGGCTGCGCCAGCTATCGTTGAGACTCCCGTCCAGCCAGACGGTGCTGGTGCTGACGCTGTATTCATCGTAGGGCTTGGCCGCAACCGATGCGCCCCAGGGGGCAACTGTCGGGTCCCAGCGACCGAAGGGGTTGTCGATCTCGGTCTTGCCCCTTTGATCGAGCAGGGTGAAGCCCGCTTCGAGATCGTCGGCAAAACGGTGGCTCAAGCTCATGGCAAGGGACCGATTGCGGTAGGCGTCATGGTCCGCGTCGCTCTCGAAGGACGTGCGGGTGCGGTCGATGCCCGCGGTTTCATCCAATCCGGCAGACAGGTTGAAGCGGGTTCGTTCATCGCCCCCGGACAGTCCCAGGGTGCGCTCCCAGGTGTTGTCGCTGCCGCCGGCGACACGTACGTAGGGGCGCAGCCCGTCGGGTCCACCGCGACGGGTGAAAATCTGAATTACGCCGCCCATGGCATCGGCCCCATGTATGGCCGAGCGCGATCCGCGCAGCACTTCGACGCGCTCGATCTGATCCACGCTGAGAAACTGCAACGCTGCGCCGCCGGCGGTGGCTGAGCCGGCTCGCACGCCGTCGATCAGCACCAGCGTCTGGGCTGTGCTGGTACCGCGGATATACAGGCCATAAGCTGCGCCGCGACCACCATAGTTGGCCACCTGAACACCGGGCACCTGGGTCAGTAACTGAGGCACGCTGGCTGGACGCAACCGCTCGATATCCGCACGGGTGAATACCGTACTGGCGGCGCTGCTCTCGCTGCGCTGCTCCACGTCGCGGTTGGCGGTAATCAGGGTTTCCGGCAGTTTCAGCGCATCCTCGCGGGATGAGGCTTGCGCCAGTGCCAGGCTTGGCGTCAGAGCGACAGCCAAGGCAATACGAGACAACTTCATCAAAGATCCTCAAAAGATTTCAGCTTTTGAGGAGGGCAGGAACAAGCGTGGAATCCGGAGTGCGGGCGCCGCGCTTGACGGTGCTGCCCTCCGCAACACCAGTCGAATCCGCACAGGCCGGTCTCCGGGCTCTCGACTCTCATCACGCTCGCCTTCCCATGCCGAGGCACAGTGGCGGTTGAGCGGACGGCGATCACAGGATCGCGGTCGATTACCGTTGCGGGGGCAGCGCCGGGATTGTTCTGTCGAACGCACCGGCTTCCCGTTTAATGCGCGCCTTGCGGCGGCACACCTGAATGGAAAACGCGCGCACCATAGCCGGCGGCAGGCTTGGGCGCAATGAAAACGTCAGGGACGAGGTAGCAAAATGAGATCGCCATGGCCCACCGGCAGCCTGAATGCGGCCTCCAGTGACTGGCCTGTGACCAGGTGATGCAGGGCGCGAATCGGGCCGGCGTGGGTCAGCAAGATCGCATTCGCGCTGTCCAGCTCCGCCAGAAATGCACGCAAACGGTCCAGCAATGCGGCTAGGCTTTCGCCCTGCGGTGGCGCGGCAGTCTGCCAGTTATCGCCCCAATGGCGCGCCGCCGGTGAGTCCAGTTCGGCCCAGCTGCGGCCTTCCCAGTCGCCGAAATTCAGCTCCTGCAGGCGTGCGTCGAGCTGAAACGGAGCGTCCAGTGCTTCGGCCAGGCGGCGGCAGCGCAGGCTCGGGCTGCTCCAGATGGGCGGCAAGCCTTGTGGAAATTGTAGAGTCAGCGCTTCGCGGACTAGCTGGGCTTCTGTGGCAAAGCTAGCCGCCAGCGGTACGTCCATCCGGCCATAGCACAGGCCGCGGGCTGTCACACGGGTGTGGCGAATCAGACAAAGCGGCACAGTGCCAGGACTCCCAGCAGGAAGGTCAGCTCGCTCAGCTGTTGCAGCGCGCCGAGGCAGTCGCCAGTGAAACCGCCGATCCACTTGCGCAGCCAGCGGGCAAACCAGAAGCGCAGCGCGACCAGAGGCAGCAGCGCCAGCCAGAAGAGCGCCGGGATATCGATCCAGAGAAAGGGCAGCAGCGCCAGGGCGGCCGCGATCAACAACCCTGGTGCCGACATGCGCACCGCCAACGGCTTGGCCTTGCCCTCGGGGCGTGCGTAGGTTTCGGTGAGCATCATGCTCGCGGCGTTGAGGCGACTGACCGTGTGCGCCAGCATCATGACCGGAATGATGATCGCGGGCGGCAGTGAACTCAGCAGCAGGAATTTGCCGCCTAACGTGCCGATAAGTGCGGCCGCGCCATAAGTCCCCAAGCGCGAGTCCTGCATGATGGTGAGGATGCGCTCGCGATCCCAGCCGCCGCCCATGCCGTCCATGCAGTCGGCCAGGCCGTCTTCGTGGAAGCATCCGGTCAGCAGCAGGCCGAACACCATGCTCAGGAAGATCGCCACCGACTCTGGCCAGAGAAAGGTCGCACCCCAGTACACCAAGGCACAGAGCCCGCCGATCAGGGTGCCGATCAGGGGGAAGTAGATCGCCGCCTGGTTGAGCTCATCTTCGGAATAGGGCACCCGGGCCGGAATAGGAATGCGGGTGAAGAATTGCAGCGAGAGCAGGAAGCGATCAGTCTCCCGCCGGAACAAGGGTCGCTCGTTCATGGCGCACCCGCGCCGTTCACGCCGGCTTCTTCGAAGGAGGCCATCTCGTTGAGAAAGCCGCAGGCGGCCTGAAGCAGAGGCCAGGCCAGTACCGCACCGCTGCCTTCGCCGAGGCGCAAGTCCAGTTGCAGTAGCGGGGTGGCGCGCAAATACTTCAGCAAAAGCGGGTGGCCGCCTTCGTTTGAGCGATGGCCAAACACCGCGTAGTCCCGAACGGCTGGTGAAATATGCATGGCCGCCAGCAGGGCGGCGCTGGCGATAAAACCGTCGATGATGATCAGGGCGCCTTTTTCCGCCGCACCGAGCATGGCGCCGGTCATCATCACTACCTCGAAACCGCCTACCTCCGCCAGTACATCGAGTACATCGTGAGGGCCTTGGCCGACACGCGTGGCAACCGCTTCGAGGGTCGCGATCTTGCGCGCCAGGCCGGTATCGTCCAGCCCGGTGCCCCGTCCTGTGCAGGCAGCGATTGGCAGATCGGCGAGGAAATGAGCGAGTAACGTGGCGCTCGAAGTATTGCCGATGCCCATCTCGCCGAAGGCCAGCACATTGCTGCCTTTTTCCGCTTCCTCATGGGCGATGCGTCGTCCGGTTTCTAGGCCCTGGACGACTTGCGCGCAGCTCATGGCCGGACCTTCCAGGCAATTGGCGGTGCCATGCGCGAGCTTCTCGTGGCGCAGCGGCAGATCGCTGGGGAAGTCAGCGTTTACGCCGGCATCCACAACCTGCAGCGCAAAGCCATGCTGGCGGGCAAAGATGTTGGTGGCTGCGCCGCCGGCGAGAAAGTTGAAAACCATCTGCGGCGTGACTTCTGGCGGGTAGGCGCTGACGCCGGCTCGTGCGAGGCCGTGATCGGCGGCGAAGATGGTCAGGCTGGGCCGGCGCAGGCTGGGTGTCTGGCTCTGCTGGACCAGGCCGATCTGCAGCGCCAGCGCTTCGAGTTGCCCCAGTGCGCCCAGCGGTTTGGTCTTGTGATCGATCTTGTGGCGTAGCTCGGGAAGCAGCGCAAGATCAGGCCGGTGAATGGTGAAGACTGGCAAAGAGGGCATGGGGATCGTACCGCTGGTGCGGACTGGCAGACCGGGCCGCAAGGAAATCAGGAGAAGGAAAAAGCGCGCACTTTAGCCGCTGCAAATTGCGCGGTACAAGCCCAGGGCGGAGCGGTTCGTAGGGCCTGCTGCGCGCACCATGGGCGTCTGTGCGGTGCGGTGCAGATGCCGGTGCGCGCAGCATGTCCTTCGGATCGGCCTTTCCCGCAAAGGGAAGGCCGAAACGGCGTGTTCAGTTGCCTTGGTGTGGGCCGTGGGCGTTGGTGGCCAGCTTCGCTAGCCGTGCACGCACCGCCGCTTCAATTCCTGCGGCATCCAGTCCGCACTCGGCGAGCATCTGCGTCGGTTTGGCATGTTCGACATAGTAGTCGGGCAGGCCCAGGTTGAGGATCGGCTTTAGCACGCCTTCATGCGCCAAAAATTCGTTTACCGCGCTGCCGGCTCCGCCCATGACGCTGTTCTCCTCGATGGTCACCAGCAACTCATGGGTGTCGGCCAGTTGGCGCACCAGCGCCTCGTCCAACGGTTTGACGAAACGCATGTCGACGACGGTCGCATCCAGCTTTTCACCCACTTGCAGCGCTTCGGGCAGCTGCACGCCGAATACCAGCAGCGCCACCTTCGAACCCTGGCGGCGGATGACGCCCTTGCCGATCTCCAGTGGTTCCAGGCCAGGCTCAAGCGTTGCATTGGGGCCGGTACCGCGTGGATAGCGCACCGCCGCCGGGCCTTGGAACCGATAGCCGGTGGTGAGCATTCGGCGCATCTCGTTCTCGTCGCTGGGGGTCATCACCAGCATGCCGGGGATGCAGCGCAGATAGGACAGGTCGAAACTGCCGGCGTGGGTCGGGCCGTCTTCGCCTACCAGGCCGGCGCGATCGATGGCGAACAGCACGTCAAGGTTCTGCACCGCGACGTCATGAATCAGCTGGTCGTAGGCGCGCTGGAGGAAGGTGGAGTAGATCGCCACCACCGGCTTGGCGCCTTCGCAGGCCATGCCGGCGGCGAGCGTAACTGCATGTTGTTCGGCAATGGCGACGTCGAAATAGCGCTCGGGGAAGCGCTCGCTGAAGGCCACCAGGTCCGAGCCTTCCTTCATCGCCGGTGTGATGCCCATCAGGCGGGGATCGGTCGCGGCCATATCGCACAGCCATTGGCCGAACACGTTGGAATAGCGAGGGCCGGACGGCTCTTTGGGTTTTTGGGGAGCATCCAGCGGTTCGAGTTTGCTGATTGCGTGCCAGGTAATGGGGTCGACTTCCGCCGGGGCGAAGCCTTTGCCTTTCTTGGTCACCACATGCAGGAACTGCGGGCCCGACAGGTCGCGCATGTTGCGCAACGTGGCGATCAGGGTCGGCAAGTCGTGGCCGTCGATGGGGCCGATATAGTTCCAGCCCAACTCTTCGAACAGGGTCCCGGGGACCAGCATGCCCTTGGCGTACTCCTCGGTGCGGCGCGCAATTTCCCAGGCGCCGGGCAGGCGCGACAGAACCTTCTTGCTGCCTTCGCGCATGCTGGTGTAGGTGCGGCTGGAGAGGATCTTCGCCAGGTAGTTCGACATCCCGCCGACGTTGCGTGAGATCGACATGTCGTTGTCGTTGAGCACCACCAGCATGTCGGCACCGACTTCCGGCGCATGGTTGAGCGCTTCGAAGGCCATGCCGGCGGTCAGCGCACCGTCACCGATCACGGCGATGGATTTGCGCGACTGACCCTGCATTCGGGCAGCAATGGCCATGCCCAGTGCCGCGCTGATAGAGGTGCTGGAATGCCCCACGCCGAAGGTGTCGTATTCACTTTCGCTGCGGCGTGGGAAGGCGGCCAGGCCGTCCTTCTGGCGCAGGCTGGCCATGCCCGCGCGGCGCCCGGTGAGAATCTTGTGCGGGTAGGCCTGGTGGCCCACATCCCAGACCAGACGGTCGTCGGGCGTATCGAAAACGTAATGCAGCGCGATGGTCAGTTCAATGACGCCGAGACCCGCGCCGAAGTGCCCGCCGGTCTGACCGACGCTGAACAGCAGCTCCTGGCGCAGTTCGTTGGCGAGCTCCTCAAGTTCCGTCTCGCCCAGGCGACGCAGCTGCGCGGGCGTGGCGGCGCGATCAAGGATGGGCGTTTGGGGGCGAAGCCGAGGGATCTCATGGAACGTCTTGAGCATCGGGCTAATCGTTTTTATCTGAAAAAAGAGTCGCAGTTTACCCGATGGGCTCAACGATAAGAATGTCCGCGGCGCTAACGGTCATGGACAGCCTGACCAGCGACCAGGATTAGCGCGAGCGGTCCGCTCACGCTCAGCTGCGGCGCTCGACGATGAAACGGGCCAGGTTGCGCAGCGGTTCGGCGCTTGCTTCAAGCGGTTGGAGCGCGGCCAGGGCCGTATCGCGCAATTCAAGCGCGTAGGCCTTTGCCGCATCCATCCCCAGCAGCGCCGGGTAGGTGGGCTTGTCCCGGGCGGCATCGGCGCCCTGGTGCTTGCCCAGCGTGGCGGTGTCGCTTTCCACATCGAGGATGTCGTCCTGCACCTGGAAGGCCAGGCCGATCGCTTGGGCGTACTGCTGCAGCGCGGCCAGGCTGGCCTCGTCAGCACGCCCGCTGGCCAGGGCGCCCAGGCGCACGCTGGCCTCGATGAGGGCGCCGGTCTTGTGCCGGTGCATCAGCTCCAAAGATTCGCGGTCGAGCTTGAGCGCAACCGAACCTAGATCGATGGCCTGGCCGCCGACCATTCCCGCCGGGCCAGCGGCGCGGGCCAGGCTGCTGAACATTTCCAGACGCAGCGCGGCATCCGCGGGATTGTGCGCCGGCGCGGCCAGCGTTTCGAAGGCGAGGCTCTGCAGACCGTCGCCGGCCAGAATGGCGCAGGCTTCGTCGAATGCCTTGTGGGTGGTCGGTTGGCCGCGGCGCAGGTCGTCGTCATCCATCGCCGGCAGGTCGTCGTGCACCAGCGAGTAGGCATGGATCAGTTCCACCGCACAGGCGGCGCCATCTGCCTGGGCAGCATCGCCGCCGAGCGCCTCGCAGGCGGCGTAGACCAGCAGCGGTCGCACGCGCTTGCCGCCGTTCATCACGCTGTAGCGCATGGCCTCGTAGAGGCGTTCGAGTTGGGGGCGAGGCGCGACGAAGAGGGCGCTCAGGCGGTTATCGACACGCGCCTGGCAGCGCTGCTGGTAGGCGATCATGCTTCGGGGTCCACCTCGAACGGGGCTTCCTGCAGCTTGCCGTCGCGCTCAAGCAGGATCTGTACTTTCTGCTCGGCCTGGCTGAGCGCTGCCTGGCAGTCGCGCGTCAGGCCGATGCCCTGCTCGAAACAGGTCAGCGAATCTTCCAGCGACAGCTCGCCGCTTTCCAGCCGTTCGACCAGCTGCTGCAACTCGGCGAGGGATTGTTCGAAATCGAGGGCGACTTTCTTGCGGGCCATGGCGGAATCAGTTCTCCGGCTGCTTTGAAACGGTCGCGACACTAGCAGAGCTGGGCAGCAGAAGCCATAACGCCGGTTCTGTGATGCTCAACTTCCGTAGGTTGCCCAGAAGTAATAGAGGGTCATGCTTGCACCGACCAGAATAACGAAGGCCCTCAACCAATTGGCCGGCAGCTTCTGGCTCAGTGTACCGCCAGCATAGCCACCCGCGGTGGTGCCGATCAGCAGGATTGCCAGCTCATCCCAGCTCACGCGTCCGGCAATGATAAAGGTTGCGGTGGCGACACTGTAGATCGCCGCCGAAATCAGGTTCTTCAGCGCGTTGGCACGCACCAGCGGATGGCCTTCAATGGAAAAGGCCGCCAGTTGGAGAATGCCCATGCCTGCGCCGAAGTAACCGCCATAGATGGAGACCAGCCCGTGTGCAGCCAGGGACATCGGCGCATGCGGTGGTACTTCGCCGGCCTCCTTGCGACGCGACGCCAGCCAGCGGCTGAGCAGGGGACTGGCGGCAAACAGGACGGTAGCCAGCAACAGTAGCCAGGGAATCAGCAGGCTGAACACATCATCACCACTGGCCAGCAGCAAGACACCACCCAGCAGGCCACCACCGAGGCCGGCCAGCAATAAGGGCAAAAGGTAGCGCCCCAGCGGCCGCAAGCTGGTGCGCGCTGCCCACGCACCGGCAAGGCTCGCAGGCCAGAGCGCGACGGCGTTGGTCGCATTGGCCGTCACCGGTGGCAGGCCGATGGCGAGTAGCGCCGGGAAGGAGAAGAAAGTGCCGCCGCCAGCCAGTGCGTTCATCCCGCCTGCGGCAAAGCCTGCAGTGATTAGCAGCAATACGTCGAACAGAGGCATGGCGCGCTCGCGGCAAAAGAGGCAGGTTAACGCCGCCGTTGCGCTTAGCCAAGGGCCCGCGATCTGTGGAGGTTGTTCGCGGGAACTTAGGGGGCTGGGGCGAGCACGAGAGCTTGGCTAAGAAGAAAAATCGCCCCATCGCGGAGGCGACTTTTCCAATTGCGCTCAGGCCGAGCGCCGCGCCTGCCGGTGTGCGGTGCGCTGGTCGATTACCTCGAATACCTGCTGCCACATCTGTTCGGATTGAGCCTTGAGGTGCTCTGCACGCGCCTTGAGTTCAGTCTGAATCTGTTCGCGGTCGTCGGTGATCCAGGCGACCTTGCGTTCGATCTCGGCATCGCTGGCGCCGACCTTGAGCATGCCTTCGGGGATGCCGTAATCCTCGAACAGCATCTGGTATTTGTGGCTCCAACCAGTGGCCAAGGCGGGTACGCCCTGGGACAACGCGCTGACCAGGCCGTGGAAGCGGCTGCCCAATGTGCCGCTGCAGGCACCCAGAATGCCTTTGATCTGCAATGCGCCTTTTTCCTGGATTACAGGAATACCGCCGACGGCAGCGGAAAGCTTTTCAGCCAGTGCACGATCGTCCTTGCCCTCATGGACCAGTACGAAGGGCTTGGCGTTCTTGCGAAGCAGGTGCTCGGTACACTTGATCAGGAACGGCAGGTAGGCATCACGTGTGGCCTGGTCCGTCTTGTCGAGCATCCGGCAGTTGGGAACGATACAGAAGCGATTCTGCTCGGTATCGAAGTTGGCGGGCAGAACGCCGGTAATCAGGTTGGTGAAATCCGGAGATTGGCGAATCTTCGGCTGTTCGCCCACCACGCCGGTGAGGTGTTCATAGGAGACGCGTTCGCGGGTGAAGATCAGGTCGACGTTCTCCACCACCGTTTTGATCGCCTTCCGATTTCGCTCCGAGGCGTACGGCCCCAGCGCTTGTGGCAGCAGAATGACGCAGGTGCCGTTTTTCCTCCAGCGTTTGGCTGACTGGGCCAGTTCGCTGGTCGGGGCGTCGCCCCATTGGTCGCTGTAGGCGAAACCGGCGGCGTCGATCACCACGTCGACCTCACGGTCGAGTACCACCCCGTACATCTCTCGCAACTGACGGGGCGCCAGATTGGCCAGGTTGCCCCACTGGATGCCGTAACGCCAGAGCGAGGCCTTGGGGTAAAAACCCAGCTGTACCAGATTGTGAAAAGGATGCTCGGCACGCTTGGATGTAGGCGCCATGACGAACGTGGCCTCAGGATATCTCGCCTTCAGCTTCTGCAAGGCAGCATGCAGCATCAACTCGGCACCCTTGTTGATGAAGCCGGCCTTTCTGATTTCGATGAACATGATTTACCTCATTTGAATACGATCAATTCTTCGTCGGTCTTCTTGTCCGAATAGGGGATGCCGCCGGTTGGGTCGGCATAGCCCACGGCCATCAGCATCACGGTGCGCTCGTGAAAGGCGAGGTCGAGCTTGCGCGCCAGGCGCCGCTCCTTGTCCTCAATGTCCGGCCAGTTGATCGAGCAGCTGGAGAGTCCGAGGCTTTCCAGGGCGAGCATCAGTTGCATCGCCGCCAGCGAGCCGTCGATGTAGATGACGTGCCGGTCACGCGCTTCTGGATAGGAACCCAGGTCGCCGACCACGGCGATCACGCAAGGCAGATTGTCGTGGAAACCGGCGGTGCCGCCGGCGCAACTGGCAATATCCGCGGCCCTGGACGGGTCGTTGACCACGTGAAAGCGAAACGGCTGTCGGTTGCACGCCGAGGGAGCCAGGCTGGCGGCGCGGACGGCCTGCTGGATGAGCGCCTTGTCCACGGGCTTGTCCAGATACCAGCGCACCGAGCGACGGCGGCGGAACAGCACCATCAACTGCTCATAGCTGACCGGGCAGGCGGGCAGTTCGCTGTGCGGATAGGGCACGCGATGGCTGGCGGCGGTGGCGCCTTCCACGCTGGCAAAGGTGCGTCTCGCCGAGTCGATGCGCGGCGTGCTGCCGACGGCTGTGAAATAGTTGTTAAGCACATCGCCGGCCCAACGCTGCTGACCGTTGGTCATGTCTCTGCTGAGTGCGGCATCGGCATAGCAACGAGCCGTCGCACCTATGTAATCCTCGGCGAAGGTGGGGCGTCGCGGGCGCATGATCAGGCCCTTTTCCAGGCGGTGCACATTGCGTCGCAGGAAGGCATCGTTCTCGCCCTTGCTGCGCATCAGCCGAGCGAACTGCAGGCGCCCCAGCAGTACGGCGCGGTGCTCACGATCGAACTCACGGCTCAGGAAGCAGTAGTAGAACGAGGCCATGAAACCGTTGACGGAAAACAGTCTGACCAGAGCCAGGCCGCTGCCGTCACGGATCTGTTTTATCAGCGTTTTGAGCGGTTCGGGTAACGCCTTGGCGATTGACTTGAGGCTCATCGGGTCGCTCCTACGGCGCTGTATGCATAGCGAAACGGACTGAAAATGGATCGGGTCATCATGAAGAAAACCGGGCGGGTCTTGCGGTGTACCAGCAGCGCGCCATAGGAGGCGATGGCATAGGAAATCACCGTCGCCATGGCGGCGCCCTCTGCGCCGTAGCGCGGAATCAGCAGGAAGTTGAGGCCAATGTTGAATAGCGCCCCCATACCCTGGGTGATCAGCGAGAACATCAAGGCGTTCTCGATCAGGATCCAGCGGCTGAACAGCGCGCGCATGAAGATAAACACGCCGCCCCAGATATGGATGGTCAGCACCGGGGCAGCGCCCTGGTATTCGGCTCCAAAGAGCATGCTGATCAACGGCCCGGCAATCAGTGTCACCACTATCGCCACCGCGACAGCGACCAGAAAGAGAAAATCGAACAGCTGTTGAAGGCGCCGGTTGAACAGCTCGTTGTCGCTGTCGCGCAGCTTGATCAGCTTGGGAAAGAACGACGCTACCACCGCCACCGGCAGGAAATACCACGCCTCCGACAGCTGAGCGGCCACCGCATAGACGCCGACCTCCTGCACGCCGACCATCCACTTGAGCATGATTTGGTCGATCTTCATGTAGATCACCGCAAAGATCGAACCCAGATAGATGATCCAGCCCTGGCCGAGCAGCTCCTTGGCCTTGGCGAGGTTCGCCTGCCAGCTGATGACGGATAGCCGAGTCGTACTGTTGTACAGGTAGGCGAGGATCAGCGCCGCGACGATAAATTGCGCTGTATGGGCGAAGGCAAAGGCCAGCAGGCCGGCGCCGGAGAGTATCAATCCGACCTTCAGCGCCGCAGCCAGCAGGATGGCGCAGGACTTGGCGATCGCCGGGTACTTGGCCTGCACCTGGGACTGGAACCAGTACTCGATGACATCGAAGGTCTGGAAGAAAATCGCCGAGGCGACGATCAGCAGCATCCAGAATGTATTACTGCCGAATTCCTCGAACGCCAGGGCATAGCCCAGCACCAGCACGAAACCGATGGCCATCCCGGTTAGCTTCAGCATGAAGGTGGTGCCGAGAATCTTCGGGATCTCCTCGGGTTCGCGTACCACCTCGCGAACCACCAGGCCCGCCAGCCCCATGTGCCCGGCAGACGCGAAGATCGCCGTGACCGAGATTGCATAGGACAGGATGCCGAACTGTTCTGGCCCCAGGTAGCGTGCGAGCACAATCGCGATGGCGAAGCCCACCCCGATATGCAACATACGCTCGCCCATCATCCACGAGGTATTGAACAGATACAGCCGAAGCTTCTGATATAGGGTCTTGGTCGCGCTCATCGGATGGCGGAAAGCCTCAAAAAAAGACATTTGCGAGCCCCTTGGAAGCAGGCACGCCTGTTTAGACGCAGGGTTGACCCGACTTCCTGGATCTTGTTCCGGACGACAGTTGACGGCGGACATGCGGCGCAGGGCCGCTCGCGCTATTTGTAGGGTTTCCGGGGTGGGCTTGCAGCCGTGATTGCGTTGCGCTTAAACGGAACGGATTAAGCCTGAAAGGCGGATGCCGCGGGGTTTCCCGCTGATTATCGCAAGGCGCTTTTGGGCTGAGAGGGAGGCGAACGATGCCAAGCGATTGGCGTCATTTCGGTGGTTCTATACCTTTCGTCGGAAACTTCCGATGGCGCCAACGGCAGGCGTTTGCCGCAAGTGATGTAAAACATCGTAACGATTGCCAAACAAATGGGCGTCGAATTCCATTAGTCTGCCGGTCCCTTTTCTTCGCTTAGAGTTTTATGGACAGCGACAGTTGTAGTTCGCTCTCGCCTTGCAGGCCGAGAGCACCTCTGATATCCGGCAACGCTTCTCGATGCCGAGCCCCTACGGGGCCTTCGTTACCTACTCCTCGTTTCTTCCCTCGACTGTTCGCTCTCACTACTGCCGTAGTGTCCGAAGCGTCTGGCCGTACCCGTCTTTCCTGCAAGAGCATGTTTTGAAATGGAATGGATTGCTGACCCAACCGCGTGGCTGGGCCTTCTGACGCTGATCGTCCTCGAAATCGTCCTGGGCATCGATAACCTTGTATTCATTGCCATTCTTGCCGACAAGCTGCCGCCCGAGCAGCGTGACCGGGCACGCCTGATCGGCCTGAGCCTGGCGATGATTATGCGCCTTGGCTTGCTGGCCAGTATTGCCTGGCTGGTGACGCTCACCGAACCGCTGCTGGACGTCTTCGGTCACACTTTTTCCGGGCGCGATCTGATCATGCTGTTCGGTGGTGTGTTCCTGCTGTTCAAGGCCACCATGGAGCTGCACGAGCGGCTCGAAGGGCGCACGCATCAGGCCGCTGGCAGCAAAGGCTACGCAGCATTCTGGCCGGTAGTCGCACAGATCATCGTGCTCGACGCGGTGTTCTCGCTGGATGCGGTGATCACCGCCGTCGGCATGGTCGAGCACCTTCCGGTGATGATGATCGCCGTTGTGATCTCGATGGGCCTGATGATTCTGGCCAGCAAGCCGCTGACAGCCTTCGTCAATGCACGCCCGACCGTCATCATGCTTTGCCTGGGCTTTCTGATGATGATCGGCTTCAGCCTGACTGCCGAAGGCCTGGGTTTTCATATTCCGAAGGGCTACCTCTACGCGGCCATCGGTTTTTCGATTCTCATCGAGTTCTTCAACCAGTTCGCGCGTTCCCGCCGCAAGCGCAGCCTGCAGGGCGAACGCCCCCTTCGCGAGCGCACCGCCCACGCAGTGATGCGTCTGCTGGGTGGGCGGCTCGAGGCGGACGAAGTGGGAGACGACATTGCCGACATGGTCGGTGATATGGGCGACGACAAACTGCTGTTCGATCGCCGCGAGCGAGTAATGATCAGCGGCGTGCTGAGCCTGGCCGAACAGTCGATCCGCAAGGCCATGACCGACCGCATGGAAGTGGACCGGGTCAACCTCGACGAACCGCTGGAGAAGATCCATCAGGCCCTGCTGGAATCGCCATACTCCAGGCTGGTGGTGATCCGCGGTGGCTCCATGGATGAGCCGTTGGGCTATATCCACAAGAAAGAGCTGTTCAAGGAACTGCTCAAGGGCCATCAGCAGCCCGACCTCGCGAGCCTGGTGCGGGCGCCGATCTACCTGCCCGACAGCTGCTCGGTGCTCAACGCGCTGGAACAGATGCGTCAGGCCTCGACCCACGTGGCTTTCGTGGTCAGTGAGTTCGGTCAGTTCGAGGGGCTGCTGACCCTGACCGATATTCTCGAGGCCATCGCTGGCGAGCTCCCCGACGCCAGCGAGATCGATGGCCCGGATATAGAGCCTGTCGACGGCGGGCATCGGGTGAGCGGTGCCATCAATCTGGCGGTCCTGCGTGAGCGCCTGGGCTTCCACGCCAAGGCCACCGACGATTATCAGACCCTGTCCGGGCTGGTGATGAGCGAACTGGATCGCCTGCCGATCATTGGCGACCAGATCGAGTACGCCGGCTGGAAGCTGATCGTGGTCGAGGTCAAGGATCGGCGGGTGGCGAAGATGCTGCTCAAGCCGCTGGATCTGAGCGTTCAGGCAGTGTGAGGGCCGTTCTCAGCCATTCGGGAGCTGCGCGCCCTTGGCCTGTCCTGGAGTTTTCCAGGCAACGCGGCGAGGGCGCCGGCTGGTAGCTCAACGGCCAATAAAAAGCCGGCCTGATGGCCGGCTTGTTTTTAACAGTAACGAGCTGAAAGGCCAGCATCCCGAGTTGACCCGCTCTTGCTCGGCATACGTACAGCCAGGCTGTGTGTTTATACCTGCTGGCCGAAACACGGAGGTGAATGATCATCTGGCTATTGGAACGTTCGTAACTGCATGCCCGGCTTGAGTTGCGGCTTCGAATGCCACAGTATTCCCACACTTGGCTGAGGGTCAATTGGCCTTCGCTTCCCGGCGCCTCGCAGGCGCCACCCAGATACCCTTCATGAACCCTTCAATTCGGCGCCGTGCGCCTATTTTTACGCGCGCGCGGTTTGCTATGTCAGGCAGAACATGAATCCAACGCTCACCACCCTGCAACGCCACTACCTCCAAGCCGACCGTGCCCTGAGCGCTGTGCTCTGGGGCATGTTTGCCTACTCCTTGGCTGTGGGCCTGTGGTTCGACACTTGGGGCCAGGTATTGCTTGTTGGTGGGATCACCTGCATTGCGCTGAGCCTGCTTCGGCGCCTGATTCCTGGCGAGCGCCTGCTGCGCTGCTTCATGGGGGGCGCGTTCATGGTGATGGCTGCCCTGCAGATCCACATTACCCATGGTGTGCTCGAGTTCCACTTCGGCATTTTCGTGCTGCTGGCCTTCCTGCTCTATTACCGGGACTGGTTGCCCATCGTCGTAGCCGCGGCCACGGCGGCGGCGCATCACCTGGCCTTCTATGCGCTGCAGACGCAAGGGTTTGATTTGTTCATCATCCAGCAGGGCAGTTGGGGCACCATCTTCCTGCATGCGTTCTATGTGGTGCTGGAAACGGTGATCCTCGTCTACCTGGCCCTTCAGAGCCACGCCGAGGCCGCCGAGGGCGCGCAGCTGACCACGGCGACGGACCGGCTCATCACCGAGGACGGGCGGATCGACCTGACCTATCGGATACCCAGCCCAGGCCCCGTTGCCGCTCGCTTCAACAGCCTTATCGATGAGCTGGACAAGCTGGCCGGCGAGGTGGTGCGCGACAGCCAGCAACTTGAACAATCCGCCGATCATCTGGCCATCACCACCGAGCAGATGCACAGCGGCACCAACCGGCAACTAAGCGAGACCGCTCAGATGCTCGCCGCCATGGAAGAGATGCTCGCCAGCATCGAAGGGGTCGCCGCCCATGCCTGCCAGGCGGCACGGGCGGCACAGGGGCTCAACGAGAAGTCGGCGAACGGCAACCAGCTGCTCAACATCTCGCAACAGGCCATCAATGAACTCGCCGAACAACTGCACGAAGCCAATCAGACCGTGCAGATGCTCGCTGAGCAGTCCGATGAGGTCGGCAAGGTGTTGGCGGTGATTGGCAGCATTGCCGGCCAGACCAACTTGCTGGCCCTGAACGCGGCCATCGAGGCGGCGCGCGCCGGTGAGGTGGGTCGCGGCTTTGCGGTGGTGGCCGACGAGGTGCGCAGTCTGGCGCAACGCAGCGGCGATTCCACTCGCGAGATCCATGACATCCTGGCTCGTCTACAGGAGGGCAGCCAGGCAGCCGCTCAGGTCATGGACCGCAGCCGCGAAGCCGCTCTGGAATGCGTCGCCGTGAGCCAGCGCACCGGCGCCTTGCTGAGCGCCATGGGTGAGGAAGTCGAGGCGATCACCACCATGAACACGGCGATCGCCTCCAGTACCCAGGAACAAAGCCACGTCAGCGCTGAGATCAACCAGAACCTGCGCAGCATCCGCGAGGTGGCAGAACGTAACGCGGACGACGCTCAGCGCTTGGGCGAGGAAAGCGAAAGGCTGCAGGCCCTTACCGAGCGCCTGCATCGGCTCAGCTCCCGCTTTCAGGTTCGTCCTTAAGTTCGTGCGACGGTGAAAGCCGAGTCGCGTTGGTGAAGTGAAGGCGTTACAGTATTACGTTTCACTTCACGGCTTTCCTTCCCATGCCTTCCCGTCGCCTGCTCTCGATCGACGCCCTGCGCGGCCTGATCATCCTCTTCATGTTGCTGGACCACGTCCGGGAAACCTTCTACCTGCATCAGCAGGTGGCCGACCCGATGGAGGTGGCCACTACCGACCCCGCGCTGTTCTTCAGCCGTACCCTGGCGCATCTATGTGCGCCGCTGTTCATCCTGCTCACCGGTCTGTCGGCGTTTCTCTATGGCGAAAAGCAGAGCAGCCGCGCAGCGGCCAGCGCCTTTCTGTTCAAGCGTGGGCTGTTTCTGGTGGTGCTGGAGTTCACCCTGGTCAACTTCGCCTGGACCTTGCAGTTCCCGCCTACGGTGATCTACCTGCAGGTGATCTGGGCCATCGGCCTGAGCATGCTGGCGCTGTCTGCTTTGTTGTGGCTGCCGCGCGCGCTGCTTGGCGTGCTGGGGCTGGTGCTGGTGGCAGGGCACAACCTGCTCGACGGGCTGCATTTTCCTGTGGAATCGGCGATGCACATTCCCTGGGCGGTACTGCATGACCGCGGCTGGATCATCTTCTCGGACATGCTGCGCCTGCGCACGTCATACCCGGTGCTGCCGTGGGTCGGCGTCATCGCGCTGGGTTATGTGATCGGCCCCTGGTTTCGCGGCGCGTCGAGCTCGCCGGAGCAGCGTCGTCGGTACCTGTGTATCGCCGGTTTCGGTTCATTGGCGTTGTTCCTGCTGCTGCGCCTGGTAAACGGTTACGGCGAGAAACCCTGGGCAATGGGGGAGACCTGGCTGCAGACGCTGATGAGTTTCTTCAACATCACCAAGTACCCGCCGTCCCTGCTGTTTCTGGCGCTGACGCTGGGCATCGGGCTGCTGCTTCTGGCCTGTCTTGAGCGCCGTAACGACGGCCGCCTGGTACGAACCCTGGCGGTGTTCGGCGCGGCGCCAATGTTCTTCTATCTGTTACATCTGTATGTGCTGAAGCTGTTCTACATCGCTGCCCTGGCTATCTGGGGCGCGAACCAGGGAAGCTACTTCGGTTTCGATTCGGTTCTGGCTGTCTGGTTGGCCGCGCTGATGCTGGCCGTGGTGCTCTTCCCACCGGTGCAGTGGTTCGCCCGGCTCAAGGCGCGGCGACGTGATGTTCGCTGGTTGAAGTATCTGTAGCGATTTCCATAGACAAGGCACAACGAAAAAACCCAGGGGTGAGCCTGGGTTTTTTGTTTTCTACCTCGGGCCTACAACTTCATGTCCACGGAGAGATAAGCCGAGCGGCCGGGCGCCGGGGAGAACATTGCCTGGTCGTCGCCGCCCCAGAAGAAGTTGTCGAACCACACGTACTCATACTCGCGGTCGGTCAGGTTCTTCAGCTGCAGGTCGATGCTGGTGGTGGCGGAGAGCTGGTAGCGCACATTGGCGTCCAGCACCGCGAAGCCGCCGTACTTGCCTTGGTCGTTCTGCTCGTCGATGTAGTAGTCGCCCTGGGCGCGGGCCTGCAGGCCAAAGCGCCAGGCGTGGTTGAACTGGTAATCGGCGCCCAGGTTGCTGATGTAGCGCGGTGTGGAAAACACCTCCTTGCCGGCCAAAGACGCGCCATCAGCGGCAAAGGCGCTGACCACCTTGGCTTCCTGGATGGCGTGCGATCCCCATACCGTCCACTGGTCGTTCAACTGCGCGCTGAGCTGTATGTCGGCGCCACGCCTTCTGGTTTCCCCGAGGCCGACGGTGGTCCCGGTGCTGGGCATGTTGGCCACTTCATCGGTGGCGTCCTGCTGCCACACGGCGATGCGCGCCTCGGCGCCGCTGAAGGGCTTGAACTTCACGCCCAGCTCCTTGCCGGTATTGATCGACGGCTTGTACGCAGCCTGGCCAGCCGTGAGGTAAGCCGGTGCGGTGGAGCCAGTGAGAATCTGGAAGGTGCGGCCCCAGTTGGCGTAGACGTTGATGTCCGGCGTGACGCTGTACACCACGCTGAGCTTGGGTTGCTCGATCCAGCCGTAGTCCTGCAGCTCGGCTTTCACGCCGTTCGGCAACTCGGTATTGCCGGAGAACTTGTCCACCCGGTATGCGGGAACGATCTTCAGCGACTCGCTCGGCTGGAAGATCGCCTGGGCGTAGGCGCCGGTGTTGCGCAGGGTGTGGCTGTCGTCGTTCTGGGTGCGCGCCGGCGTGGCGTCGAAGTCGGTGGGAATGCCGAACGCGTAGCGATAGCGGCGGTATTCGTTGTCCTGCTGCTCATAATTGATGCCGCCGTCCAGGGTCAGCATTTCGTGCGCGCGCCAGGTCAGGCTGCTCAGCACACCGGTCTGGCGTTCTTCCCATTGGCGGCGCTGGCGCGGTGCGTTGCCGGGTTGGTAGCTGGTGAAGGTTATGGTGCGGTCGTCGTCGTAGCTGTTGAAGTACAGCTTGTTGCTCAGGCTCAGGTCGTCATTGAGCTGGAAGTCGGCGTGCGCGCTGAGGTGCTTCATGTCGCGGTCATCGCCGTCATTGGCATTCTTTGCCGGCGACTGCGAGCGGCTGGCGGCCAGTTCCTGCGCGGTCAGAAAGCCGGCTTCCTCTGCCTGGTGGTGGTAGAGGCGGGCGATCAGCCCGAGTTTCATCGTCTGCTCATCATTGGTCACGAACCATTTGCCCCCCAGCGAGTATTTGTTGGATTCGCTGTGGTCGCGATGCCCGTCGGAATCCTGCTTGGCCAGGATGTAGTTTTGCGCGAAGTTGCCTTCCTCGTGGCCAACCGCCAACTGGAATTCGCGGGTGTTGAAGCTGCCGTAGGTCAGGCGGCCGTCGGTGTAATTGCCGCCCTGGCGGGTGGCGAAGTTGATGTTGCCGCCGATGTTGTGCAGGCCGTAGCGCGGGTCGTTGGTGCCGCGCACCACCTCGATGTACTCAAGATCCAGCGGGAACAGCATGTCCATGAAGCGCTGGTTGCCGCTGTTGACGTTGCTGGGGATGCCATCGATCAGCACCTTGATGCCGTTGATATAGCCCTCACCGTTAAAGGCGCGAAATGTCGCCTTGCCGGACTCGGCGCCCATGCGCGTCTCGGTCAGCTGGATGCCGGGCATCTGCCCAAGCAGTTCCCAGCTATTCATCACCTGCTTATCTTCGATCTTGTCGCTGCCCATGACATCGACCGAAGTCAGGATGCTGTCGGTACGTGGCGCGCCTTTAGTGTCGTCGGAAGTGATGAACACATCGCCGAGCGAGACGGTGGAGTTTGCCGACGGAGCAGCGTGGAGGTTGGTCATGAGCAGTGCTGACAAGGCAGCTAGGGAGGCCGAGGTGGCTTTCATGCAGGGTCCTAATGTTTCGTTCTAATTGGTTTCAAGCGATTGATACGTAAGGGATTCAGCTGCGGTCGGAGTGTCTGGACAAAGCTCAACCATTTGCCAGTGTCGGCTGTCCTCCGACTGAAATGATAACGTTATACTGTATCGTTATCTACGGTGATAACGCTTATTCGATTCCGTGGCGCATGCCAGGAGCGGGGTTGCTTCGGCCGGACGTCAGTGTTCAGCTGCAGAGCTGGGGATGGCGTGCTGATAGAGTCGTGCGGGTTGACCGGCTCAGCCAAGTGCAGCGCAGCACGGACGTGCCGAGCCACGGCCTGTGCCAGACCTGCTGTTTTCATCGCCCGGTCGGGAACGCCGTCCTGTGGTCTGCTACCAGACATCCCCTGACCCTCCACCCAAGCCCATGAGGACGCCCAATGAGCCTGCCCAGTATTCGTCTAGATGCGCTACTCACCGCTCATGCGCAGCCGTTCACCCGCCCGGACTCGCGCAGTGCGATCGCCAAACAGCCGCAGGACGGGCAGTTGGCAGTGACTGCGTCGGGGCTGGACGGCGATGAGCAGGGCGATTTGCGCGTACACGGCGGAGTGGAGAAGGTCATCCATCACTACCCGCGCGAGCATTACGCCGCCTGGGCGGTCGAGTTGGGCGCGCATCCTCTGCTGGCGCAGCCGGGCGCCTTTGGTGAGAACTTCAGCACTACCGGCTGGACCGAGCGTGACCTGTGCCTTGGTTCGGTTGATGGGATGAACGTGACGAAGTAACGCTTGGATTTATTCCAGGCAATAAAAAGCCGGCCTCGTGGGCCGGCTTTCCTTTAGCGGTATTGGCTTACTTCTGATAGGCCGCAACTGCTTTGGTAATCGCTGCGCGGGCTTCGTCGGCGTTGCCCCAGCCCTCGACCTTGACCCACTTGCCCTTCTCCAGATCCTTGTAGTTCTCGAAGAAGTGCTTGATCTGCTCGATCAGCAGCGGAGGCAGGTCGGTGTATTCCTTAACGTCCACGTACAGCTGGGTCAGCTTGTCGTGGGGGACGGCGATCAGCTTGGCGTCGCCGCCGGCTTCGTCGGTCATGTTCAGCACGCCGACCGGGCGGCAGCGGATGACCGAACCCGGTGCGACCGGATAAGGCGTTACCACCAGCACGTCCAGCGGGTCACCGTCGTCGGCCAGGGTGTGCGGGATGAAGCCGTAGTTGGCCGGGTAGAACATCGGGGTGGCCATGAAACGGTCGACGAACAGGCAGTCGGTGTCGTGATCGATTTCGTACTTGATCGGCGCGTGGTTGGCCGGAATCTCGATGGCGACATAGATGTCGTTGGGCAGGTCTTTGCCGGCCGGGACTTTGCTGTAGCTCATGAACATTGCTCCGTGGTCGGCCAAGGCGGCCTGGGGCGAAAAAAGTGGGCGCGATTATAGGCGCACTGCCGGGCGTTTTGCCACGTCGCGCCGACGCGACTTTCTGTGCTGCTGTGATGCGCGCATTCGACGATGAGCTGCTAGCGAGGTTCCATGTACTGCGGATGGTCCTGTTGCAGGCGTTTGAGCCGTTCCAGCGGGTCCTGTCGGTAGAAGGCGGCGAGCTGTGCGTAAACCTTTGGGTAAGCCTCATGCAGCAGATCCGGCGCGCTGAAGAAATATTCACTGGTGACTGCAAAGAATTCCGCCGGGTCTTCTGCTGCATATGGATCGATCGATGTCTGCGCCTCGGGGTTGGCATCCAGCGCGCTGTTCAGCGCATCGTAGGCGCTCTGCATGGTATTGGCCCAGTCGCCGATGCGCATGTCACGGTGCAGCGGAGGCAGGCCATTGGCGGCACCATTGAGCATGTCGAGCTTGTGCGCCAGCTCGTGGATGACCAGGTTGTAGCCGTCCCAGCCACCACTTTGCAGCACACCGGGCCAGGCGAGGATGACCGGCCCTTGCAGCCAGGCCTCTCCGCTGTGTTCCCCCTCCCACTCGTGCTCGACGCCGGCCGGATCACGATATTTCTGCGGACTGAGGAAGTCGTCCGGATACAGGACGATCTCGTGAAAACCGCGGTACCAGCCCAGTTCGCCCAGGCTGAGCAGCGGCAGCTGGGCCTGCAGCGCCAGGCGCAGCCGGTCTTCAGGCCGCAGTTCGACGCCCGGCAGCGGGGTGAGGTGTTTTTCGTGCAGGAACAGCACGGCACGCTCACGCAGGCGCGCCAGCTCCTCGTCGTTCAATCCGTCGAGGACGGGCAGGCTATCCAGTACGCTGCGCCACAGCTCAGCGTCGATCGGGTTGCGAGCGAGAATGCGTTTGCGCTGCCAGGCGCGGAATGACCACATGCAGAGTTTCCATCGAGAGGGTGATCAACCATAAGCGCGGTGGCGATGGCCGGCAAGCTGTCCGCACGGGGCGTCAGTAAGCAGGCGGCGGCCAATCACGGCCGAGGCGGTGGCCGGGCCGTTCGATAGCGAACCCTTGTATCGCTGCTACGGTCACTTGACCGGGTGCGTCTTACCGCAGGCAGCCGATTCCGGCGTCGCGCCTGGCAGAGAAGGAGATTGTTATGACCGCGCAGGATCTCAAGCGCCGCAAGGTGCTGCAAGGCATGGGCACCGCCATCGCGCTGCCGGTGCTGGGTGTCGCGCCGGCCATCATCGCTGCTCCTAATGCCCGGCCGCAGCTGCTTGATGGTGTGCAGTCAGGCGATGTAACGGGTGATCGCGCATTGATCTGGAGTCGTGGCGACCGGCCCGGTCGGCTGATCGTCGAGTGGGACACGCGCAGTGACTTCGGCAATCCCCGGCGCATGGTCTCGCCGGTCAGCGATGCCAGTCTGGATTTCACCGCCCGCGTGGATCTGCACGGGTTGCCGGCGGCCCAGTCGATTTTCTACCGTGCCCGCTTCGAGGATGCGGACAGCGGCGTGCTCAGCGAGCCATGGCTCGGCCACCTGCGCAGCGCACCGAAGCAACTGCGTGATATCCGCTTCGTCTGGGGCGGCGACACCTGCGGGCAAGGCTTTGGCATCAATCCGGAGTTTGGCGGCTTGCGCATCTACGAAACCATGCGCAAGCGCCGTCCGGATTTTTTCCTGCACAGCGGCGACGTGATCTACGCCGATAGCCCGATCCCGGCTGAAGTGACCGCCGAAGACGGCAGTCGCTGGCACAACCTGGTTACCGAGGAGAAGAGCAAGGTTGCCGAGACGCTGAACGAGTTTCGCGGCAACTACCGCTACAACCTGCTGGACGCAAATCTTCGCGCCTTCAATGCCGAGGTGCCGCAGATCTGGCGATGGGGTGACCACGAAGTGACCAACAACTGGTCGCCGGGCACGCAACTGGATGGCCGCTACACAGTGCGCGATATCGATACGCTGGTACGCCGTGCGCGCCAGGCTTATCTCGAGTACGCACCGATGCGTCTGGCCCGCGGCGATGGTTTGGGACGAATCTACCGCAAGGTCGGCTACGGGCCTTTGCTGGATGTGTTCGTGCTGGACGCGCGCAGCAACCGCGGGCCGAACACCGCGAACCAGCAAAGGGCACAAGGACCGGAAACGGCTTTTTTCGGTACAGAGCAACTGGACTGGCTCAGGCGCGAGCTGCGCACCTCGCGCGCAACCTGGAAGGTAATCGCCGCCGATATGCCCATTGGCTTGCAGGTGCCTGATGGGCCGCGCTGGGAGGGGGCCGCCAATGGCAACGACGGCGCCGCGCTGGGGCGTGAACTGGAAATCGCCGAGCTACTGGCTTCCATCCAGCGTGACGGGGTGCGCAACACGCTCTGGCTGACCGCGGATGTACACTACTGCGCGGCGCATTATTATCACCCGAACCGGGCCGCGTTCGAGCAGTTCGAGCCGTTCTGGGAGTTTGTTGCAGGGCCGTTGAACGCCGCCGCGAGTTTCGGGACGAACGCTCTGGATCGCACCTTCGGCCCGGAAGTGGTGTTTCAGAAGGCGGCACCGACGGCCAACAGTTCGCCGCGTGCGGGCTACCAGTTCTTCGGCGAAGTGGAGATCGATGCGCAGTCCGAAACCCTTGCCGTAAACCTGTACGACCTTTACGGCACCCTTGTCTTCAGCCAGACCCTGGAGCCGTGGCAGCCGTCCTGACCGTCAGCTGAGCAGGAAATTGCCTGCGCGGGGCGCGCCATCCAGCACTGGCACCTCGGCTGCTTCCTTCAATTGCACACCGGAGAGCTGGCGGCGGCAGGCTTCGCGCATCAGGAACAGCAGGCGGTGGGCGGCCAGGTTGTAGGCGAGCCCTTCGGGACGGATGTTGGAAATGCAGTTGCGCTGCGCATCGTGGCGGCCGACCTGCGGCGCCCAGGTGAAATACAGGCCCAGGCTGTCCGGCGAGCTGAGGCCGGGCCGTTCACCCAGCAGGATCACCACCATTCGCGCGCCCAGGCGCTCACCGATTTCATCGGCAACGGCGACTCGGCCCTGCTCGACGACACTGATCGGGCCCAGCGACCAGGCTTCACTGCGGCAATGCTCGGCGATCTTCAGCGCCATGGGCATGGCGTGGCGTTGCACCGCAAGCGCTGATAGCCCGTCGGCGATCACAATCGCCAGGTCGCAGCCTTCTCCGGCGCGCTGCGTGAGCAGCGCTGCGCTGGCTTCGTCCAGGCGCCGGCCGAGATCCGGCCGTTGCAGGTAGACCTGCCGATCCGCGGCGGCGCTGCGCAGGCGCAGACAGTCCAGTGCATGGTTCCTTATCTGGCCCATCAGCGCCTCGCTGTCTAGCGCCAAGTGCACGGCATCGCGCGCCTGGGCATGGGCGAATTGGAAATCCAGCTGCGCGTCGGTGGGCAGGCTGGTGCCGGCACGACCAAGGGCGATGCGCGCCGGGGTGAGCTGGCGCAGGTGGTGCCAGGGGTTGGCGATGGTGGGGGAGCGGTTGGGCATGGTTACCTCGGGGTGGTTCGAGTGACACGTGGAAAAGACCTGCGGTCGTTTTCCACCCCACGCATGCTTGGGTTGAGGGTTCACGACAGCTGTTCCATCGCGCGGCGGAATGGCTCGGGCAGCTCGTTGCCCAGCCTCAGGCGATTACCGTCCTGTTGCAGGATCTGCAACCTGGCCAGCCAGTCTTCGAACTCTGGCGCCGCGCGCAGCCCCAGCACTTGTCGCAGGTAGAGCGCGTCGTGGAACGAGGTGGTCTGGTAGTTGAGCATCACATCGTCCGAACCCGGGATACCCATGATGAAGTTGATGCCGGCCGTGCCCAGCAGGGTCAGCAGCATGTCCATGTCATCCTGGTCGGCCTCAGCGTGATTGGTGTAACAGATGTCGCAGCCCATGGGGACGCCGAGCAGCTTGCCGCAAAAGTGATCCTCCAGCCCGGCGCGGATGATCTGCTTGCCGTTGTAGAGGTATTCCGGGCCGATGAAGCCGACCACGGTATTTACCAGCAGCGGCTTGAAGCGTCGCGCCACCGCATAAGCGCGAGCCTCGCAGGTCTGCTGGTCGACACCGTGATTGGCGTTGGCCGACAGTGCGCTGCCTTGGCCGGTCTCGAAGTACATGAGATTGTCACCGAGCGTGCCGCGTTTGAGCGAAAGGCCCGCTTCGTAACCCTCCTGCAGGGTCGCCAGACTGATGCCGAAACTGGCGTTCGCCGCTTCGGTGCCGGCGATGGACTGGAACACCAGGTCCAGCGGGGCGCCGCGCTCGATCGCCTCGATGGAGGTGGTGACATGAGTGAGAATGCAGGCCTGGGTCGGGATCTCGTAGCGTTGAATCACTGAGTCGAGCATCTTCAGCAATTCGCAGATGCCGCTGGTGCTGTCAGTGGCGGGGTTGATGCCGATTACCGCATCGCCGTTACCGTAAAGCAGGCCATCAAGGATGCTCGCGGCGATACCGGCGCCGTCGTCGGTGGGGTGGTTGGGTTGCAGCCGGGTGGACATCCGCCCAGGCAGGCCGATGGTGTTGCGAAAACGCGTAACCACCCTTGGCTTCTGCGCAACGAGGATCAGATCCTGCACCCGCATGAGCTTGGATACGGCGGCCACCATTTCCGGGGTCAGCCCGGGTGCAAGGGCAGTAAGGGCTGCCCCGTCGGCTTCGTCACCGAGCAGCCAGTTGCGGAAATCCCCGATGTTCAGATGGCTGACCGGGGTGAAGGCGGCGGCGTCATGGCTGTCGATGATCAGCCGGGTGACCTCGTCGCTTTCGTAGGGAATCAGCGCTTCCTCGAGAAAGCGCTTGAGCGGCACTTCGGCCAGGCACATTTGCGCCGCTACGCGTTCGGCGTCGCTGCCTGCGGCCACCCCGGCGAGGAGGTCGCCGGAGCGCGCCGGGCTGGCCTTGGCCATCAGCTCGCGCAGGTCGTCGAAACGCCAGGTGGTGCCGCCCACGCTGTGCGAGTAACCCATCTGCCACCTCCTCAGTGCAGCGCCGCCTCGGCCTTCTCGATGGCTGCGAACTCCTCTTCCGGCGTGCCGGCGACCAGGTGATGTCGGCTGTACAGCGCGAAATAGGCGATGAAAATGCCATAGATGATCGCCGCGCCGATGACTACCCGTGGGTCGACGAGGAAACCGGCCACGACCGCAATGCACGCCAGCACCAGCGCGACGCCCGAGGTGAAGATGCCGCCGGGCGTCTTGTAGGGGCGATGCATGTCCGGCCGCCGCAGGCGCAGGGTGATGTGCGAGGCCATCATCAGGACGTAGGAGATGGTGGCGCCGAACACCGCGACCAGGATCAGCAGGTCACCCTGGCCGGTGAGCGAGAGGACAAAACCGATAAGCCCCGGCACGATCAGCGCCAGCACCGGCACCTTGTTGCGGTTTGTCAGCGACAGCTTGCGCGGCAAGTAACCGGCCCGCGACAGCGCGAAGATCTGCCGTGAGTAGGCATATATGATCGAGAAAAAGCTGGCGATCAGCCCGGCCAGACCGACCAGGTTGACGAAGCCACTCATCCAGGTCGAGGAGCCGTAGGCGGTGGTCAGTGCCTCCACCAGCGGATTGCCGGATTCGATCAAGGTGCTGGAGCCGGCGCCGCCTGGCCCGACCAGCAGGATCAGGCCGGCGAAAGCCAGCAGCACCAGCATGGCGCCGATCAGCCCGCGCGGCATGTCGCGCTGCGGGTTCTTGGTTTCCTCGGCGGCCAGGGGTACGCCTTCGACCGCGAGGAAGAACCAGATCGCGTAGGGAATTGCCGCCCAGATGCCGACATAGCCGAACGGCAGGAAGGCGCTCGCGCCGGCTGCATTGGTCGGTGTGATGTCCAACAGATTGGCCACCGAGAAGTGCGGCACCATTGCCACGATGAACACGCCCAGCGCCAGCGCGGCGACGGCGGTGATGATGAACATCAGCTTGAGCGCCTCGCCCACGCCGAAAATATGGATGCCAATGAAGGCGATGTAGAAGGCCAGGTAGATCACCCAGCCGCCGATGCCGAATAGCGACTCGCAGTAAGCGCCGATAAACACCGCAATGGCCGCCGGCGCGATGGCGTATTCGATGAGAATCGCCGTGCCGGTGAGGAAACCGCCCAGAGGGCCGAAGGCGGTACGCGCGAAACCGTAGCCACCGCCCGCGGTGGGCACCATCGAAGACAGTTCGGCCAGCGAGAAACACATGCACAGGTACATGGCGGCCATCAGCAGCGTGGCGATGAACAAGCCGCCCCAGCCGCCCTGTGCAAGCCCGAAGTTCCAGCCGGCGTAATCTCCGGAAATCACGTAGGCGACGCCCAGCCCGACCAGTAACACCCAGCCGGCTGCACCTTTCTTGAGCTCGCGTTCCTGGAAGTAGCTGCTGCCGACCGCTTCGAAGTCGACGGCCGCGGGTGATGACGTGGAACTGCTGTGTTCGAGAGCCATGATCGTTCCTCGCAAGTGGTGGCAACTTTCCCTAGCAAGCGTCATGCCCTGCGCCGGAACCGTTCTGTTCGCGGCGTTTTGCGCGCAAGTGGCGGCAGAAATGCACCTTTTGCGGGCTTGGCAGCACCACGGAAGCGCCCGGCAGGTGTCTGGTTGGGGCGCGGGTGGCATGGCCACCCGCGCAGACCATCAGAAGAAGCCCAACGGATTGATGTCGTAGCTGACCAGCAGGTTTTTGGTTTGCTGATAGTGGTCCAGGATCATCTTGTGGGTTTCGCGACCGACCCCGGATTTCTTGTAGCCACCGAAGGCGGCATGGGCCGGATACAGGTGGTAGCAGTTGGTCCAGACGCGACCTGCCTTGATGCCGCGGCCCATGCGATAGGCGCGGTTGATGTCGCGGGTCCAGACCCCGGCACCCAGCCCGAACTCGGTATCGTTGGCGATGGCCAGAGCCTCGGCTTCATCCTTGAAGGTGGTGACACCGATCACCGGACCGAAGATTTCCTCTTGGAAGACGCGCATCTTGTTGTGGCCCTTGAGCAGGGTGGGCTGAATGTAATAGCCGGATGCGAGCGAGCCTTCGAGCTTTTCAACGCCGCCGCCGGCGAGCACTTCGGCGCCTTCCTGCTTGGCGATTTCCAGATAGCTGACGATCTTGTCGAACTGCTGCTGACTGGCCTGGGCGCCGACCATGGTCTCGGTGTCCAGCGGGTCGCCGCGCTTGATCTGCGCGACCTTCTTCATCACCACTTCCATGAAGGCGGGATAAATGGACTCCTGCACCAGGGCGCGTGACGGGCAGGTGCAGACTTCGCCCTGGTTGAAGAAGCCCAGCACCAGCCCTTCGGCGGCCTTCTCGATGAAGGTCGGTTCGGCTTGCATGATGTCTTCGAAGTAAATGTTAGGGCTCTTGCCGCCCAGCTCCACGGTGCTCGGGATGATGTTCTCGGCTGCCAGCTTCATGATGTGCGAGCCCACCGGGGTCGAGCCGGTGAAGGCGATCTTGGCGATACGCTTGTTCGACGCCAGCGCTTCACCCGCCTCCCGGCCATACCCCTGAACCACATTGAGCACGCCGGGGGGCAGCAAGTCGCCGATCAACTCCAGCAGCACGGTAATGCCCAGCGGGGTCTGTTCGGCCGGTTTGAGCACGATGCAGTTGCCGGCGGCCAGGGCCGGGGCAAGCTTCCAGCAGGCCATCAGGATCGGGAAGTTCCACGGGATGATCTGCCCGACCACGCCTAGCGGCTCGTGGAAGTGGTAGGCCGCGGTGTGTTCGTCGATCTCGGCGGCGGTGCCTTCCTGGGCGCGGATACAGCCGGCGAAGTAGCGGAAGTGGTCAGCGGCCAGCGGGATATCGGCATTCAGCGTCTCGCGCACGGCCTTGCCATTGTCCCAGGTTTCGGCGACGGCCAGTTTTTCCAGATTCGCTTCGATGCGATCGGCGATCTTCAGCAGAATCAGCGAACGGGCCTGCACTGAGGTCTTGCCCCAGGCATCGGCCGCAGCATGAGCGGCGTCCAGGGCTTTCTCGATATCGGCGGCGTCGGAGCGGGGAAATTCACCGATGACAGAACCGTCGACCGGGCTGATATTGGTGAAATATCCACCCTTTACCGGGGCAACGAATTCGCCACCGATGTAGTTGCCATAGCGCGCTTCGAGGGACAGTTTGGCGCCAGGTGTACCGGGTTTTGCGTAAATCATGACGGCGATCTCTCTTGTATTAATGGATCGGGGCCGGCGGCCGCCACGCTGTTCTCAGCGCGGGCCGCGTGCCTTGATGGAATGACGCCAGGGTCGAGCAAGCGTCAAACCACGTGCAAATAGCGTTAGCGCATCTGCAAGCTTAGTTGGCTTGGGGCGTTTCACCTCGTTTCAGACGACCGTTGATCTCCTCTACTACCGCAGGCAGATCGGCAATGGTGTCGATCATGTAGTGCGGGCGTGAGGCTTCGAACAGTTGCGCGATGCGCGCGCGCTCCGCTGCGAGCTTTTCTGGCGGTAGCGCCTTGTAAGCCGCGTAATCCAGGCCCAGCGCATTGCCGGAACAGATCAGCGCGACGGTCCACATGCCAGCGCTGCGGCCTTCGAGAATGCCGGGTGTGGTGTCGTCGACCTTGACGCAGGCGGCGACGTCACTGATGCCCAGTGCAATCACGTTGGCCAGCGCCTGAGCGGGGTGTGGGCGGCCATTGGGAACTTCGTCGGTGGCGACCACATGGTCGGCGACATAGCCGTTGGTTGCAGCCAGCTGAACGACCTTTTCCATCACCACGGCGGGGTAGCCGGAGCAGGAGCCGATCTTCAGGCCTTTTTCCCGCAGCTGCGCAATGGCGTCCAGCGCGCCGGGAATCAGCGCTGAGTGCTCGGCGATCTTGGCGATCTGGAGCGGCATGAAGCGTTCGTAGATGGCAGTGACATCGTCGTCGCTCGGCAGGTGGCCGAAGGCGGCGCGATAGCGCTCGGCAATTTCCGGGACGTTGCACAGGGTGCGGATGTGATCCCACTTGCCCATGCCCATCGGGCCACGTGCTTCTTCCAGGGTGACCTGCACGCCGAACTCGGAGAAGGCCTCGACGAAGATCTGGGTTGGCGCGAAGGAGCCGAAGTCGACGACGGTGCCGGCCCAATCGAGAATGGCGGCCTGCAGCTGAGTCGGTTGCTGATAGTTCATGGTTGTACTCCAAGGTTGATTCAATTCGGGTTGTGTAGCGGATCGCCAGTGGGTGGGCGGTCTAGGTATGGGGTGGGTCTGCGCCTGGGCGGGTATCGAACAGCTCGGCAATCAATGCGCGGTTGCGGCGCACGCCGAGGCAGCAGAGGAAGTAGTCGATATGTAGCGGATCATTGGCGAAGCGGATGGCGCGGGTGCCGGGCAGCTCGGCGTATTCGACCTCCGAGACGAAGCCGATCCCGATGCCCTGGGCGATGCTGTGGACAATGGCTTCACGGCTGTTGAGCTGCATGACGCAGTTCAGCTTGATGCCTCTGTCCAGGCAGGCGCTTTCCACCAGTTGGCGCGTGCGTGAGCCTTGCTCACGCAGGACCAGTGCCTGGCCTTCGATCTCATGCAGGTGGACCGACTTCTGCGTGGTCCACGGGTGGTCATGGCGTACCACCGCGACGATGGGGCAGGACCGGTACAGCTCGGTGTGCAGCCGGCGATCGAAGTCGGTCAGCGCCAGGATCGCCACATCGATATCGAAGTTGTACAGGCGCTCCAGGGTCTCGGCCTCGGTGGTGAACGAGGTGTCTACCTCGATTTCCGGATGCCGGCGCATCAGTTCATAGGTAAGGCTCATGGCAATGGGCGGTGATACCGCCCCGATGCGCACCAGCCCGGTCTTTTTCTGGTGGAAGCTCTGCAGCAGCTGGATCGCTTCGTCCTCCTGACCGAAGATGCCCTGGGTAATGGCGTACAGCTGATGCCCCGCGTCGGTGAGTACCGTGTTCCTGCCACGACGGTGAAACAGCTCCACAGTGAATTTGCGCTCCAGGGCGGTGACCTGTTCGCTCACCGTGGGCTGACCCAGGCTGAGGAACGCGGCCGCCTGGGTGAAGCTGCCGGTTCGGGCCACGGCGTGAAATGAACGAAGCCATTTGTGGTACTGGTACATGCCTCGGCCTCTGCTCAGCGTTTGACGAAGTAGGCCACGGTCGCACTCAGCAGGCACGCTGTGGTGACGACGAGGAAGATGGGGGATGTGTTGCCGCTCAGGTCCAGAATATGCCCGATTAGCGGCTCGGCCAGCCCGGCGAACAGGTAGGACGAGAAGTTCATGATGCCGGTGGCAGTGCCTGCGCGTTTCGCGCCGACCAGGTCAGGGCAGAGCGCCCAGAACGAAGACGCCGGGCCGTAGACGAAGAAACCGCAGAGGAACAGCGCAGCGAGGCTGATCACGCTGTGGCCCGGCAAGCTCCACATCCACAGGCTGGTCAGGGCACCCAGGGCCATGTACAGCATGATGGCCAGGTAGCGTTTGGAACCGAACAGCTTGTCCGAAATCCAGCCATTGCTGAGCGCACCGACTGCCATGCCTACTGGCAGCGCGACGGTGATCCAGGTTGGGTTCAGCCACGAATCGCCGCTTTTCCAGTCACTGCCCATGAAGTGCACCGGCACCCAGATGATCAGGCCGTAACGGGCCGCGTTCTGGAACCCGAGCGCTATCGCGGCGATCGCAACCTTGGGGTTTCTCAGAACCGCCATGTAACGCTCACGGGAGCTTTCCTGCTTCCCGTCACTGTTCTCGTGAATCTTGTCCGCTTCATTGGCGACGCCCGTGTCCACAGGCTCGTAGCCCATGTCCTCGGGCTTTTCTCGGGCGATCAGGTAGAAGCAGATACCACCGGCGAGCATCAGCAGCACGGGCAGGCGGAAGATCCAGCGCCAATCGAGATGCAGGACGTCGATGACTATCAGCGAGGTCACGTAAGACAGGATCGAGGCGCAACCGGCGGCGAATACATAGAAGCCATAGACTTTTCCGCGTTCGCTCACGGCCCACCAGTTCGACAGCAGCCGACTTCCGGGTGCCCAGCCGAGCGCCTGAAAGTAACCGTTCAGCGCCCAGGGTACGAACAGGCTGGTCAGGCCCGAGGCGAAGCTGACGACCCAATTGGCGCCGCAGGACAGGATAGCGCCGGCGCTCATCATGCGCCGCCCGCCATACTTGTCGCCGAGGTTGCCGTTGATTGCCTGGCCGATGGCGTAGGCCCAGAGCATCCCTGTCGACACCCAGCCGAGCGTCTGTTTGGATAGCTCGAACTCTTCCTGCATGCCGGGGATGGCGAAGCCGAACGTCTGGCGGCCGGTATAGAAGAACAGGTAGCAGAACATGGCAGCGAAGAGCATCCGCCATTGCATCCGGCGAAATGACCTCGTGGTGGTGCTAGCGGGTAACGCTTCTGCGATTGTCATCGTGTTTATCCTTCTTGTTATAGACCGACGCGCTGACGCCGCGCCGGCTCACTCTTGAGGTGTGGCGGATAACGAGGAGGCTGATCGGGGAGATCAGTGCACAGGGTTTGATTGAGCGCCGATAAAATTCTTGCCGCGGGCACCGAGCAGGGCGTAGTCGATCATCTGCTGCGCCTCGTCGTCGGCCACGCCGTAGTCGGCAAATTCGGTCTTCACGTCCAGGCTGTGCAGGAATTGGCGAAGTCGTTGCTGGGCGGTGTCCAGATCGGCACCGAACACCTGTTGCAGCACGCGGTCGCGTGCAGGATCACGGCCCCAGGCCAGGCCAAGCACCATCGGCAGGGTGAACGAGCAGGCGACGCCATGGGGCAGGCCATGGCGCAAGGTCATCTCATAGGAAATAGAGTGGGCGAGGGCGGTCTTGGTGTTGGAGAACGCCAGCCCGGCCTTCATCGCCGCCAGGGCCATGCGCGAGCGCAGCTCCAGGTTGCCAAGGTCCTTGTAGAGGGCCGGCAGGCACTCGAGCACATCCTCAATCGCGGACATCGCGAAGGTGTCCGAGACAGGATTGGCATTCACGTTCCAGATGGACTCGATGGCATGCGAAAGCGCATCCAGTCCGGTGGACACGGTGACGCCTCGGGGAACGGTCAGCATCAGCTGCGGGTCGATGATCGCAGCCTGGGGCCAGGTGCATTCGAGGTGCAGGGAGTACTTTTTCAGATTGGCCGAATCCCAGATGGTCGCCCAGGGCGTCACTTCGCTACCCGTGCCGGCGGTCGTGGGGACGGCAATCAGGCTTTTGGTGTCGGCCGGGGTGAAGGTCTGGCCGCTGGCCAGGAGGTCGAGCAGCTCGTCGAAGGTGCCGCTGTGAGTGCCGACGATCAGCGCTTTGGCGGTGTCGATGGCGCTGCCGCCGCCCAAGGCGATGACCGTCTGGCAGTGGCTGGCCCGTTGCCAGAAGCGCTCGTATATGCCGCTCAGCTGCGCGACGTCAGGGTTGGGTTGAACATCTTCGATGACGTACGCCAGCCGACCGCCAAGCAATTCTTTGACACGGTCTATCAGCCCTAGTGAGCGCGCTTCGGGGAAGGTCACGAGGGCGACGTGCTGATTTTCGGTGAGGTTGCAGATCTCCTTCAGGCTGTCAGGGCCGAAGAAGGTTGCGACTGGATTGTGGAATTTCTGCGGCATGCAAGTCTCCTGGATCTTGTTTTTAGTAGGTGACCGAGTGGTCATACTTGCCCCGCTTGCGAGTGGGTGCCAATCGATTGTTAGACAGTGTGTATCGGTCCAGCCGATAGTTGGAGGGCGTGCCGCATGTTCTGGAACGAAAATTCAAGGCGCGCAAGGGGGCGGTGTCGTCGCTCCTAGAGCCTCGATACGGCCCGAATCCGTAGGCTGTTCACGGCTGGGATGCCCGTCTCGTGCTAATCTGCCGCGCAATCTTTTGCGGCTGCCGACCTCTGTTTCGGGTCAAAGCGCGATGCTTTTCGAGGTCAATTCATGCATATCCATATTCTCGGCATCTGTGGCACCTTCATGGGCTCGCTCGCGGTGCTTGCCAAGGAACTCGGCCACCGCGTCACCGGTTCCGATGCCAACGTCTATCCACCCATGAGCACTCAGCTGGAAGCCCAAGGCATCCAGTTGACGCAGGGCTATGAGCCGAGCCAGCTCGATCCCGCTCCGGATCTGGTGGTGATCGGCAATGCCCTGTCGCGCGGTAATCCGGCGGTGGAACACGTGTTGAACAAAGGGCTTCCTTATGTCAGCGGCCCACAGTGGCTGGCCGACCACGTGTTGCAGGGACGTTGGGTATTGGCCGTGGCGGGGACCCACGGCAAGACGACCACCAGCAGCATGCTGGCCTGGGTGCTGGAGCACGCCGGGATGAGCCCGGGCTTCCTGATTGGTGGGGTGCCGCAGAACTTCGGTGTCTCGGCTCGCCTGGGGGGGACGCCGTTCTTCGTGGTTGAGGCCGACGAGTACGACAGCGCCTTCTTCGACAAGCGCAGCAAATTCGTGCATTACCGCCCACGTACCGCGATTTTGAACAACCTCGAATACGACCATGCAGACATCTTCCCTGATCTTGGCGCCATCGAGCGGCAATTCCATCATCTGGTGCGCACCATTCCGGGGGAGGGGCTGATCATCCACCCGGCTACCGAGCAAGCCATCGAACGGGTGCTCGGCACGGGCTGCTGGAGCAAGGTGCAGACCACCGGCGTCGGGGGTGACTGGCAGGCGCGGCTGCTCAGCGAAGACGGCTCGCGTTTCGAAGTAATCTTCGGGGGCGAGAGGCAGGGGGTGGTTGATTGGGAGCTGACCGGCCAGCACAACGTTGCCAATGCCCTGGCAACCCTGGCCGCGGCGCGGCATGTTGGCGTGGTCCCACAGCTGGGTGCTGAGGCGCTGAGTGCTTTCAAGAGCGTCAAGCGACGCATGGAGAAGGTGGCCGAGGTCGGCGGTGTGACTATTTACGATGACTTCGCTCACCACCCGACCGCCATTGCCACCACGCTGGACGGTTTGCGCAAGCGGGTTGGTGATGCGCCGATCATCGCCGTGATCGAGCCGCGCTCCAATTCCATGAAGCTCGGCGCCCATCGTGACGGCCTGCCAGAATCGGTGTGTCAGGCCGATCAGGTGGTCTGGTATGCACCGCCGAATCTCGGCTGGGACCTGGCCGCCACGGCGGCTAACTGTCCGGTGCCGGCTGTGGTCTGCGATACGCTGGAGGCCATCATCGAACGGATCAAATCTCAGGTCGCACCGGGGACCCAGGTGGTGATCATGAGTAACGGTGGCTTCGGCGGTTTGCATGGCAGATTGGCCGATGCGTTGAGCTGATCGAAGGTGGATAACGCTTCGCGGTTTTCCACCCTGCGTAGGGTGGAAATCGCCGAAAGGCATTTCCACGCGTTTGGTGGGCTGCGCGCGGATATCAGTCATCTAGGAAACAAGAATCGGAGGTTTGCATGAGCGGACCGGAACGCATCACCTTGGCCATGACCGGCGCGTCCGGCGCGCAGTACGGCTTGCGCCTGCTCGACTGCTTGGTGCAGGAAGCACGCGAGGTGCACTTCCTCATCTCCAAGGCCGCACAGCTGGTGATGGCCACAGAAACCGATGTGGTGATGCCGGCCAAACCCCAGGCCATGCAGGCCTTTCTCAGCGAATACACCGGTGCCGCAGCGGGGCAGATCCGGGTGTTCGCCAAGGAGGACTGGATGGCCCCGCCTGCTTCCGGTTCCGGTGCGCCGACTGCCATGGTGGTGGTGCCCTGTTCCACCGGCACGCTGTCCGCCATCGCCACGGGCGCCTGCAATAACCTGATCGAGCGTGCTGCGGATGTCACACTCAAGGAGCGCCGCCAGCTGATTCTGGTGCCGCGTGAGGCGCCGTATTCAAGCATCCATCTGGAGAATATGCTCAAGCTGTCGAATCTGGGTGCGGTGATCCTGCCGGCGTCGCCAGGCTTCTATCATCAACCGCAGACGATCGACGATCTGGTGGATTTCGTCGTCGCGCGCATCCTCAACCTGCTGCAGATTCCTCAGGACATGCTGCCGCGTTGGGGGGAGCATCATTTCGTCAGTGACGAGTGAGATGATCAGCCGAGCCCTGCTTCTGCTGCTCGCCCTGGGCGTGCTGCCCGGCTGTGCCACGGTCCGCACCCTCGATGCGGCCAAGTCGGGTGCGCCAGTCATCTATTCCGGCGTGCGCCTTAATTGGTACAGCCTCAATGGCGGCTGTTGTCCAGTGGACCGGTTCGGCGCCGTGCCGCCGGCGCATCCCGCGCTGGATCTTCCCGCCAGCGCCCTGCTGGATACGCTGCTGCTGCCCTTCGCCGTGGCGGCGGAGCTCGGAGTGGGGCTCGGCGTGCGTGGCGGGCTGTAGCTGCAACAGCGCCTGCGGAATAGCTAATCTGAATCCAGGCCTGCTTGCCATGTGGCGGGCATAATCGTGCTGTCTGGCAGCACCCTGCTAGTCGCGGCGCAAGGAGAACGGTGTGAAAGATCGAACTCAGTTCCACATGAACTACTGGATGATCGCCATTCTGGTCTTCCTGGGGCTGCAGTATCTGCTGTCGGTCCAGCAGGAGGTGGCGACCATCCCCTACAGCGAGTTTGAGCAGTACCTCAAGGAAGGGCGCATCGAGGATCTGGCGATCACCGAGCATCGCATCGAGGGCACCCTCAAGGAGCCCTTGGCCAGTGGACAGCGCCGGTTCATCAGCAATCGCGTCGAGCCCCAGCTGGCCGAGCATCTGCAGCAGTATCCGGTGCGTTACACCGGCAAGGTGGAAAGCACGCTGGTGCGCGACCTGCTGTCGTGGATCGTGCCGGCCATCATGTTCTTCGCTATCTGGATGTTTCTGCTCAAGCGCATCGGCGGCGGATTGGGCGGCGGCGGCATGATGCAGATCGGCAAGAGCAAGGCGCGGGTCTACGTCGAGACCAATACGAAGGTGACCTTCGCAGACGTCGCCGGTGTCGACGAGGCGAAGGACGAGCTCAAGGAAATCATTGACTTCCTCCGCGATCCGCAGGCCTATGGCCGTCTCGGCGGGCGCATGCCCAAGGGCGTGCTGCTGGTCGGCCCGCCTGGCACAGGCAAGACGCTGCTGGCGCGGGCGGTGGCCGGCGAAGCGAAGGTGCCGTTCTTCTCTATCTCGGGGTCCGAGTTCGTCGAGATGTTCGTCGGCGTGGGTGCCGCGCGCGTGCGTGATCTGTTCGAGCAGGCGCGCGCGCAGGCGCCGGCGATCATCTTCATCGATGAGTTGGACGCCCTCGGTCGCGCCCGGGGGGCCGGCCCGCTGTCCGGCGGGCATGACGAGAAGGAACAGACGCTCAACCAGCTGCTGGTAGAAATGGATGGCTTCGACACATCACGTGGGCTGGTCCTGCTGGCCGCCACCAACCGTCCGGAAATTCTCGACCCGGCGCTGCTACGCTCTGGTCGCTTCGATCGGCAGGTGCTGGTTGATCGCCCGGACAAGGTTGGGCGGGTACAGATTCTCAATGTGCACTTGAAGAAATCTCGATTGTCCGCCGATGTCGATCCACAGGCCATTGCGGCGTTGACTCCGGGCTTCACCGGCGCCGACCTGGCCAACCTGGTCAACGAGGCGACGCTGCTGGCGACCCGGCGCAATGCCGATGCAGTAGCCATGGAAGACTTCAATGCGGCCATCGAACGCATCGTTGCCGGGTTGGAAAAACGCACCCGCCTGCTCAACCCGCACGAACGGGAGATCGTCGCCTATCACGAAATGGGGCATGCGCTGGTGGCCATGGCGCTGCCGGGGGTCGACCCTGTGCACAAGGTGTCGATTATCCCGCGTGGCATGGGCGCGCTGGGTTACACCATCCAGCGGCCCATCGAGGATCGGTTCCTGATGACCCGCGAGGAACTGGAGAACAAGATGGCCGTGCTGCTCGGCGGTCGTGCCGCGGAGTGGCTGGTGTTCGCCCATCTGTCCACCGGGGCCGCGGATGATCTGGCCAAGGTCACCGATATTGCCCGAGCCATGGTCACCCGTTACGGGATGTCCAAGCGCCTTGGCAATCTGGTGCTGGAGCGCGAGCCGAACTCGTTCCTGGGCAATGAGGCGATGTTCGGCCTCAAGCCACAACATGATTACGCCGAGAGCACGGCCACCTTGATCGACCAGGAAGTGCAGGAGCTGGTGCATTCAGCATTCGAGCGCAGCCTGGCGTTGCTGGAAGCGCGGCGTGAAGTGCTCCAGCGCTGTGCCGCTGAGTTGCTGAAGCAGGAGACGCTTGATGCCGCGCAGTTGCGTGAGCTGAGCACGGCCGCGTCCAGCCAGTCGCCCCAGATTTGACGGGCGCCTGGCCCGGTGCTTATCCGGGCTCGCGCGCAGCATGCTGCGCCAGTGCCCACTCGACATGCTCGCGAACCAGCTCCGACGGATCGTTGCGGCGCGCTTCGAGCGCTTCCAGCACCGGAATGCTCGACGGCGCGTTGCCCAGGCCGACCGCCAGGTTGCGCAGCCAGCGCTGGTAACCGGCACGGCGCAGCGGCGATCCCTCGGTGCGGCTGAGAAACTCCTCTTCTGTCCAGCGGAACAGTGTCGCCAGTGCGGCATTGTCCAGATTGTGCCGCGGCTGGAAGTCGCTCTGCTCGGTCGGACGGGCGAAGCGGTTCCACGGGCAGACGATCTGGCAATCGTCGCAGCCGAACACCCGGTTGCCGATCTTTTTGCGCAGCTCGACGGGGATCGATCCTTTCAGTTCGATGGTGAGGTAGGAAATGCAGCGTCGCGCGTCCAGCAGTCGCTCGCCGACGAAGGCCTCGGTGGGGCAGACGTCCAGGCAGGCGTGGCAGCTGCCGCAGTGATCACGGGTGACGGGCTCGTCGATCGGCAATTCGATATCGACGAACAGCTCGCCGAGGAAGAACCAGCTACCGGCCTTGCGATTCAGTACCAGGGTGTTCTTGCCGATCCAGCCGAGCCCGGCCTGCTGCGCCACTGCCTTCTCCAGCACCGGCGCGCTGTCGACGAAGGCCCGAAAACCGAAGGGGCCGACCACCTGCTGGATGCGCTCGGCCAGTTGCTGCAACCGCTTGCGGATCAGCTTGTGGTAGTCGCGCCCCAGCGCGTAGCGCGACACATAGGCGTGTTCCGGCTGCGCCAGCTGCCGGGCCATGTGGGTATCGCCCGGCAGGTAGTCCATGCGCAGGGAGATTACCCGCAGGGTGCCTGGCACCAGCTCGTCCGGCCGCGAACGCTTGTTGCCATGGGCGGCCATGTACTCCATCTCGCCCTGGTATCCCGCAGCCAGCCATTGCGCGAGGTGCGGCTCATGCTCGGCAAGGTCGATCCCGGTGATCCCGACCTGCTGGAAGCCGAGGTCCTGCCCCCATTCCTTGATGGAGCGGGCGAGGGCGGCGAGATCGAGGGTTTGGCTGGACATTGGAGAGTTTGGGCGGTCTATCGAGCGGGTGCGTATAATTCTGCCAGATATTCCAGCCGATGATCCCGTGCCGATGACCGATACCTTGCCCTCTGCCCTCTATACCGCCGCTCAGACGCGCGAGATCGATGCGCGACTGACAGCCCAAGGCACGCCAGGCTTCGAGCTTATGCAGCGCGCAGCCCATGCCGCCTGGCGCGCCCTGCGTCGACGCTGGCCGGAGGCTGGTGCGCTCACTGTGCTGGCGGGATGTGGCAACAACGCCGGCGATGGCTATTTGGTTGCAGCGTTGGCGCGGCGCGCCGGCTGGCAGGTAAGCGTGTTGGCGGTCGGTGAGCCGCGGGCGTTGCGAGGTGATGCGGCGCTGGCGCTGCGCGAGGCGCAACAGGCCGGTGTGACCATAGACCCTTGGCAGGCTGATGCGGTTCTGCACGGGGTACTGGTGGATGCGTTGCTGGGCACCGGCATCTCCGGTGAGGTGCGTGCGCCTTACGCCGCGGCAATCGCCGCTATCAACGCCAGCGGTCTGCCGGTATTGGCAGTGGACCTGCCGTCGGGACTGTGCGCCGACACCGGGCGAGTTCTCGGATGTGCGGTGCGCGCGGATCTGAGTGTCAGCTTCATCGGGCTCAAGCTGGGGTTGTTCACCGGTGACGGACCGGACCAGGTCGGCACACTGGTCTTCGACGATCTACAAGCGTCGGCGGAAAGCGTGGCGCTGAGCACTCCTGCGGCACTGCGCTTATGCGAGTCGACGTTGCCAAGGCTGGCGCCGCGCCCGCCTGCCGCGCACAAGGGCAGTTTTGGCCAGGTACTGGTCATCGGTGGTGACCTGGGCACCGGTGGCGCCGCGCTGCTTAGCTCGGAGGCGGCATTGCGGACTGGTGCAGGCATGGTGACGCTGGCCACGCGCCCGCAGCATGTCACTGCCTCGTTGGTGCGTCAGCCAGAAGTCATGTGTCACGGCGTCGAGTCCACGTATGGTCTGTCGGCTCTCGTCGAGCGTGCCGACGTGCTGGTGGTAGGCCCGGGGCTGGGCCAGGCCCCCTGGGGGCGCAGCCTGATATCGCTCGCATCGCAACGCGGGGTTCCGCAGGTGTGGGACGCCGACGCGCTGAACCTGCTGGCTGGGCAGGCCGTGGTGCAACCGGCCAATTGCCTGATCACCCCGCATCCTGGCGAAGCGGCGCGCCTGCTGAGCACTTCCGTGGCGCAGATTCAGGCGGATCGCCCCGGCGCAGTTCGTGCACTGGCTGCGCGCTATGGCTGCGTGGCGTTGCTCAAAGGCGCCGGTACGCTGATTGCTTCACCAGACGGCCGACTGGCACTGTGCGACCGCGGCCATCCGGCCATGGCCACTGCAGGTCTGGGGGATGTGCTGGCGGGGATGGCGGGTGCCTTGCTAGCTCAGGCGCTGGCACCGTTCGAGGCAGCTTGTCTGGCGGCGTGGCTGCATGCGCGTGCGGGCGAGTGTCTAGGTCGTCAGGGACGTGGGCTGGCGGCCAGCGACCTGATTGTGGAGATTCGCCGGCTGCTAGAGGAGCATTCGCCTTGTCTGAAGTGACTGTGCATGAGCCGACATTGTTTGCCGAAGACGAGCCGGCGATGCTGGCGCTGGGGGCCAAGATTGGCAGAGCGACGGGTGGCAGGGGTGTCATCTATCTGCACGGTGACCTCGGTGCGGGGAAAACTACCTTGTCGCGCGGGCTGGTTCGCGGCCTCGGGCATGAGGGCAAGGTCAAGAGCCCGACTTTCACGCTGGTCGAGCCCTATGTGATAGACGGCATGCGGGTGTTCCATTTCGACCTTTATCGGCTGGTGGATCCTGAAGAGCTTGAATTTTTAGGCATTCGCGACTACTTCGAGGAGGACGCACTGTGCCTGATCGAGTGGCCAGAGCGCGGTGCGGGCATTTTGCCAAAGGCCGACCTGGACATTACCATTACCCCCCACAACACCGGTCGCGCATTGCGTTTGACTCCCCGAAGTGAACGCGGCCAAGCCTGGTGTTCTGTCCTGACCGTCGGTAATTAATTCATAACATGAGGTTGGGTATGCGCATACGCGCACTGGCAAGTGGTTTGGCATTGATGTTCACGGCGCTTCAAGTGCTTGCAGCCTCAGAAGTTCAGAGCGTGCGGCTTTGGCGCGCGCCGGACAATACACGGCTGGTTTTCGATCTGTCAGGGCCGGTGGAGCACAAGGTGTTTACGCTGACCGCACCAGATCGCATCGTGATCGATGTCGAAGGCGGCAGTGCGAGCAAGCCCTTTGACCAGCTTGAGCTGACCAATACGCCCATTTCCGGCGTACGTGCCGGCAAGTTCAATACCAACACCCTGCGCGTGGTCATCGATCTCAAGGCTCAGGTGTCGCCGAAGAGCTTCTCGCTGCCGCCGAACCAGCAGTATGGCCATCGCCTGGTGGTCGATCTCTTCGACAAGGGTGCCGAAAGCTCAACCAAACTGCCCGTCACCACCACGCCGCAAACCCCTGAAACGCCTGTATCGCCTACGTTGCCCGCCATCAAGCTGCCACCGATCCCCAGCAGCAAGCGCGACATCGTGATCGCTATTGATGCCGGGCATGGTGGCGAAGACCCCGGCGCCATCGGGCCGGGCAAAGTGTACGAGAAGAGCGTGGTGCTGCAGATTTCCAAAGAGCTTCAACGCCAGATTAATGCAGAGAAGGGTTTTCGCGCTGAACTGGTCCGTACCGGTGATTACTTCATCCCACTGCGCAGGCGCACCGAGATCGCCCGTCAGAAGGGCGCCGATCTATTCGTGTCTATCCACGCTGATGCCGCGCCGCGTTCGGCGGCCTATGGTGCCTCGGTTTTTGCTTTGTCGGATCGCGGCGCGACCTCGGAAACCGCGCGCTGGCTGGCGGATAGCGAGAACCGTTCCGACCTCATTGGTGGCGCCGGCAGTGTCAATCTGGGTGAAGACCAGATGCTTGCCGGCGTATTGCTCGACCTGTCCATGACGGCTTCGCTGGCTTCCAGCCTGAACGTAGGCCAAAAGGTGCTGAGCAACATGGGGCGCATCACGCGGCTGCATAAAAGTCGGGTTGAGCAGGCCGGATTCATGGTGTTGAAGTCCCCAGACATTCCTTCGATCCTGGTTGAAACCGGGTTCATCTCCAATCCTTCCGAGGCGCGCAAGCTGCAAACATCCGCCCATCAGCAATCGCTGGCACGCTCGATCCATTCGGGTGTACGGCAGTTTTTCCACGAGAACCCGCCACCCGGCACGTACATCGCCTGGTTGCGCGACTCCGGCAAGATCGCCAGCGCACCGCGCGAGCACCTGGTGCGGCCCGGAGAAAGCCTGGCCCTGCTGGCGCAGCGCTACCAGGTCAGCCTGGCTTCGCTGCGTAGTGCCAACAAGTTGAGTAACGACGTGATAAAGGTTGGTCAGACTCTGCAGATTCCCGCCACTACATTGGCGTCCCAGCCATGACCGAGGTGGCGCGCATTCAGCTGCTGAGTCCGCGGCTGGCAAACCAGATTGCCGCCGGGGAAGTTGTCGAGCGGCCTGCTTCGGTGATCAAGGAGCTGCTTGAGAACAGCCTGGACTCCGGCGCACGTCGCATCGACGTTGAGGTCGAGCAGGGTGGCGTGAAGTTGCTGCGGGTGCGCGACGATGGCTCGGGGATTTCTGCGGATGATCTGCCGCTGGCGCTCGCCCGCCATGCCACCAGCAAGATTCGCGACTTGGAAGACCTCGAGCGGGTGATGAGCCTGGGGTTCCGCGGCGAAGCGCTGGCCTCGATCAGTTCGGTGTCACGTCTGACCCTTACCTCGCGTACTGCCGAGGCGGCCGAAGCCTGGCAGGTTGAAACCGAAGGCCGCGACATGGAGGCGCGGGTTCAGCCTGCCGCGCATCCGGTCGGTACCTCGGTGGAGGTGCGAGACCTGTTCTTCAATACCCCTGCGCGGCGCAAGTTCCTGCGCAGCGAGAAGACCGAATTCGATCATCTACAGGAAGTCATCAAGCGGCTGGCGTTAGCGCGTTTCGATGTGGGGTTTCACCTGCGCCACAACGGCAAGACGGTGCTGGCGCTGCATGCGGCCGGTGACGACGCTGCACGAGCGCGCCGGGTGGCCTCGGTATGCGGCTCGGCCTTTCTCGAGCAGGCATTGCCGATCGAGGTGGAACGCAGTGGCCTGCGATTGTGGGGCTGGGTCGGCTTGCCGACTTTCTCGCGCAGTCAGGCAGACCTGCAGTATTTCTACGTCAACGGGCGCATGGTGCGCGACAAGCTGGTCGCACATGCCGTGCGCCAGGCCTACCGCGATGTGCTATTCAACGGCCGCCATCCGACGTTCGTGTTGTTTCTGGATGTCGACCCAGCCGTGGTGGACGTGAACGTGCACCCGACCAAGCACGAAGTGCGTTTTCGCGATAACCGCATGGTCCATGATTTTCTCTACGGAACCTTGCACCGTGCGCTGGGTGATGTGCGACCAGAAGATCAACTGGCGGCACCTGCCAGCGTGATCACCATGACCCGGGTCAGCGGTCTGCCGGCCGGCGAATTCGCTGGCCAGAACGAGATGAGCCTGGCGGCCAGCGTGCTCGAGCAGCCGCAGGCCGAAAACCAACCCTGGCGTGGTCCAGGTGCCGGTTATCAAGCGCCGCGGCCCACAACAGGGAGTTACACCGCCGAAGCTCAGGGTGCCTATCGAGAATTTTTCAACCCGTTGCCTCGGCGCGACGCCAGCTTGCCGGACTCTCATGAGGACGTGCCGCCACTGGGCTACGCATTGGCGCAGCTCAAGGGTGTTTACATCCTCGCTGAAAATGCCCAAGGCATGGTGTTGGTGGATATGCACGCGGCCCATGAGCGCATCACCTACGAGCGGCTCAAGACGGCGATGGCCAGCGAAGGCTTGCGTGGTCAGCCGTTACTGGTACCGGAGACGATTGCCGTCAGCCAGCGTGAAGCGGATTGCGCCGAAGAACATGCCCAATGGTTTCAGATGCTCGGTTTCGAGTTGCAGCGGCTGGGTCCCGAGAGCCTGGCGATCCGGCAGATCCCCTCGTTGCTCAAGCAGGCGGAAGCGACGCGGCTGGTGGGGGATGTGCTGGCCGATCTGCTGGAATACGGCACCAGCGATCGAATTCAGGCGCATCTCAACGAGCTCCTGGCGACCATGGCTTGCCACGGCGCGGTGCGCGCCAATCGCCGCCTGACCTTGCCCGAGATGAATGGCCTATTGCGCGACATGGAACAGACCGAGCGCAGCGGCCAATGTAATCACGGTCGCCCGACATGGACCCAGTTGGCTATGGCGGAGCTGGACAAGCTGTTCCTGCGTGGGCGGTAAAGCCAGATACTGAAAAAGCGCTGTGGCCGAACGATAAGGCTGGTTCTGTGCGTCACTGTCAGCCCTCTTGGATACCTTTGATGTCTCAACTTCCTCCCGCCATTTTCCTTATGGGGCCTACTGCCTCAGGCAAGACCGATCTCGCCCTCGAGTTGGCTCGGGCGCTGCCCTGTGAGTTGATCAGCGTCGACTCGGCACTGGTCTATCGTGGGATGGATATCGGCACGGCGAAGCCGTCGGCACAGATATTGGGGGCTTATCCTCATCGTCTGGTAGATATTCTCGACCCGGTGCAGAGCTATTCGGCTGCCGAGTTCAGCGCCGATGCGCTGGCGGCCATGGCTGAAATTTCCGCGGCCGGACGCATTCCGCTGCTTGTCGGCGGCACCATGCTCTATTTCAAGGCGTTGCGCGACGGGCTGGCCGACATGCCTGCCGCCGATATCCAGGTAAGGGCCGCGCTTGAGCAGGAGGTCGCCAGCGAGGGCTTGTCGGCCTTGCATCGACAGCTGGCAATGATCGATCCGGAATCGGCGGCGCGCATCCATCCCAACGATCCGCAGCGGTTGATACGGGCGCTGGAAGTCTATCGCGTCAGCGGATTGACGATGAGTGAACATCGCGCTCGACAAAGGTCGCAAAAAGCAGGAGATGGCGCTCCGGAGGCGGGTGTCTTGCCTTATACTGTTGCGCAGCTAACGATCGCCCCCGCTCAGCGATCCTTGTTGCATCAGCGCATCGAGCAGCGTTTCGCCCAGATGATCGAACAGGGGTTCGTTGCAGAGGTCGAAGCGTTGCGCAGTCGTGGTGATCTGCATCTTGGGCTGCCTTCGATGAGGGCAGTGGGGTATCGCCAGGTGTGGGAATACCTGGACGGTCAGCTCGCCAAGGATGAAATGATTCAGCGTGGTGTAATTGCAACCCGGCAGTTGGCCAAAAGGCAGTTCACCTGGCTGCGAAGCTGGGGGCATACGCACTGGCTGGATAGTGCGGCCTGTGACAATCTGCCGCGAGCATTGAAATACCTGCGATCGCTCTCCATATTGGGCTGACATGACGGATTGACCGTCTATTCTCAGAACGGTGGATCGGGCGGCTTTGATTCTAAAAACTAACGAAAAATAGATCCTCTAAGGAGTGCGGCACATGTCAAAAGGGCATTCGCTACAAGACCCTTACCTCAACACACTGCGTAAGGAACGCGTTCCGGTATCCATCTACCTGGTCAACGGCATCAAGTTGCAGGGCCAGATCGAATCATTCGACCAGTTCGTCATCCTTCTGAAAAACACCGTCAGCCAGATGGTGTACAAGCACGCGATTTCCACCGTTGTGCCAGGTCGCCCTGTACGTCTACCCGTTGCCGGGGATGCCGAGCAGTCCGAGTCGGATAACGACTAAAGGGAGCCTTCTTTGTTCTTCGAACGTCCCGGTGGTGGTGAGCGGGCCATCTTGGTGCATCTGGATGGCCAGGATCCCGCGGCGCGTGAAGATCCCGATGAGTTCCGGGAGTTAGCTCGTTCAGCCGGCGCCGAAGCTGTCGGTTTCGTCAATGTGGCCCGGCATCAACCTTCTGCGAAGTATCTGATCGGCAGCGGGAAGGTCGAAGAGTTACGTGATCTCGTCAAGGATGACGAGGTCGAACTGGTCATCTTCAACCACACTCTGACACCCAGTCAGGAGCGCAATCTCGAGCGCGCGCTCGAATGCCGAGTGCTCGACCGAACCGGTCTGATCCTCGACATTTTTGCGCAGCGGGCGCGCACCCATGAAGGCAAGCTGCAGGTCGAGCTGGCTCAGCTGGAGCACATGAGCACGCGTCTGGTGCGGGGCTGGACCCACTTGGAGCGCCAAAAGGGTGGTATCGGGCTTCGCGGCCCGGGTGAAACCCAGCTTGAAACCGACCGTCGCCTGTTACGTGTTCGTATCCGCCAGATCAAGCAGCGTCTCGAAAAGGTACGTGGCCAGCGTGAGCAGGCACGTCGTGGGCGACGCCGTGCGGATATTCCGCTGGTTTCCCTGGTGGGTTATACCAACGCGGGCAAATCAACGCTGTTCAATGCGCTCACCCAGGCGGATGTCTACGCAGCCGACCAGTTGTTCGCGACGCTTGATCCTACTCTGCGGCGTCTGGAACTGGATGACCTCGGGCCGGTGGTTCTGGCCGACACCGTGGGGTTCATTCGTCATCTGCCGCACAAGTTGGTCGAGTCGTTTCGGGCGACGCTTGAAGAATCCAGCAATGCCGACCTGCTGCTGCACGTGATCGATGCTCACGAGCCTGAGCGTGACGAGCAGATAGAGCAGGTCCTGGCGGTGCTTGGAGAGATCGGGGCCGAGGATGTTCCGCTGCTTGAGGTGTACAACAAAGTCGATCTGATGGAGGGTATCGAGCCGCAGATCCAGCGTGATGCCGATGGCGTTCCTCGTCGCGTATGGGTTTCGGCGCAGCTGGGGCTCGGGCTCGACTTGTTGCGACAGGCTGTTGCCGAGCTGCTGGGTAATGACCTCTTCGTCGGTACCCTGAAGCTGCCGCAGCGATTTGGCCGGATGCGGGCGCATTTGTTCGACCTGGGTGCGGTACAGTCTGAAACGCACGATGAGGAGGGCGGTAGCCTTCTTCAGGTTCGTCTGCAGCGGGTGGAGCTGCATCGATTGATTAGCCGGGAAGGGTTTCAGCCGGCAGAATTTTTTGAACAACACACTTTGCAATAATGCCCGAAGCGGCAGTTCGCCGCTCACATCGGGCTTTCGGTAGCATTAGCGGGCGTGCGCATGGCGCGTCTTTAGCTTTATTTTTGAATGGAGAGCGCTATGGCTTGGAATGAGCCGGGTGGCAACTCGAATAACCAAGATCCCTGGGGTGGTGGCGGTCGGCGCGGCGGCGGCGATCAGAAAGGACCGCCTGACCTCGATGAAGCTTTCCGCAAATTGCAGGAAAGCCTCAACGGCATGTTTGGCGGTAAGAAACGCAGTGGTGGCAACTCCGGTGGTGGTAGTGGCCGGCGCGGTGGCATGGGCTTGCTATGGGTTGGTCTGGCGGTATTGCTGGCGGTCTGGCTGTTCAATGCGGTGTATATCGTCGACGAGCAGGAGCAGGCTGTTGTGCTGCGTTTCGGCAAGTACCACGAGACGGTAGGGCCGGGCCTGAATATTTATTTCCCGCCGATCGATCGCAAGTTCCAGGAGAACGTCACGCGCGAACGCTCCTATACCAAGCAGGGGCAGATGCTCACCGAGGATGAGAACATCATCGAGGTGCCGCTGACCGTGCAGTACAAGATCGATGACCTGCAGGCGTTCGTGCTTAACGTAGACGAGCCCGAGGTCAGCTTGCAGCACGCGACTGACAGTGCCGTGCGGCATGTGGTCGGTTCGACTGCGATGGATCAGGTGCTGACCGAAGGTCGTGAGGTGATGGCTGCCGAGGTCAAGGATCGTTTGCAGCGTTTCCTGGACAACTACGGCACGGGCATCACGGTGACTCAGGTGAACCTGCAGAGTGCGGCGGCGCCGCGCGAAGTGCAGGAGGCGTTCGATGACGTGATCCGTGCGCGTGAAGATGAGCAGCGCGAGAAGAATCAGGCCGAATCCTATGCGAACGGCGTGATTCCAGAGGCTCGTGGTCAGGCACAGCGGATGCTAGAAGAGGCGGCAGGTTACCGTGAAGCGGTGATCTCGCGAGCTCAAGGTGAGGCGGATCGCTTCAGCAAGCTGGTGGCCGAGTACCGCAAGGCGCCGGAGGTTACTCGTCAGCGTCTGTACCTGGAAACCATGCAGGAAGTAATGAGCAACACCAGCAAGGTCCTTGTGACTGGAGAGAGTGGGCAGAACAATCTGCTTTATCTGCCGCTGGACAAGATGATCAACAGTCGCGGCAATAGCGACTCGGCTTCCTCCTCGTCGGCCATGGCGCCGGCTGGTGCAGCGGCGCAGGGTACACGCCTGCCGCCAGAGCTGGATCCGCGTGAAGTGCGTACTAGGGAGAGCCGCTGATGAGCAACAAGTCCCTGATGGCCCTCATCGTAGGTGTCGTACTGGCGATCGTGCTGTGGAACAGCTTCTACATCGTCTCGCAGACCGAGCGCGCCGTGCTGTTGCGCTTCGGTCGTATCGTCGAGCCGGATGTGAAGCCTGGTCTGCACATGAAGATCCCTTACGTGAACAGCGTGCGTAAGTTTGATGCACGCTTGATGACATTGGACAGCACTACGTCGCGCTTCCTGACGCTGGAGAAGAAGGCGCTGATGGTCGATTCCTACGCCAAATGGCGTGTGGCTGATGCCGAGCGTTTCTACACCGCGACCTCAGGCGTCAAGCAGATTGCTGATGAGCGTCTGGCGCGGCGTCTCGAGGCGGCACTGCGCGACCAGTTCGGTAAGCGTACCCTGCACGAATCGGTGTCTGGGCAGCGTGACGAACTGATGGCGCAGGTGACCAACAGTCTCAATCGCGCTGCGCAGCAGGAGCTGGGCATCGAGGTAGTGGATGTGCGGGTCAAGGGCATCGATCTGCCGCGTGAAGTGAACCGTAGCGTGTTCGAGCGGATGAGTTCGGAGCGTGAGCGTGAAGCCCGCGAGCACCGCGCCAAGGGTAAGGAGTTGGCTGAAGGTATTCGTGCTGATGCTGATCGCCAGCGCCGCGTGCTACTTGCCGAGGCGTTCCGTGAAGCGGAAGAGTTGCGCGGTGATGGTGACGCACGTGCCGCTGCGATCTATGCGCAGGCTTATGGGCAGGACCAGGAGTTCTATGCCTTCCATCGTAGCCTGCAGGCGTACCGTGAGAGCTTCGCCAACAAGGAAGATGTGTTGGTGTTGGATCCCAATAGCGATTTCTTCCGCTATCTGGAGTCCTCCACCGCCAAGTGACACTTGCATGACGGTTCCACCCGGCGGGCGATGACGCCCGTCGGGTGACCCATTGGCAAAACATTGTTATGATCCGCCAGCCGGGAAACTCCCGGCTTTTTTGCGTCTGCGTCCCTGTGGGTTCGCAGGCTGACTTCCGGCATGGGTAACCATGCTGATCCCCTGAAAAGGGCATGGCTCTGGCGCCATGGTTCAAACATACAAATCGCACGTGACCGGTTGTGGCTCAGGCTGCACCTCGGCCCACGTCTGCTTGACTAGGCTTGCCGTATCGAGAGGTGATGGCGAAATGGCAACGGTAGACCGCTGGCTCCTGCCAGATGGCATCGAAGAGGTGCTGCCGCTTGAGGCGGCGCGTATCGAAACGGCACGACGCCGAGTGCTGGATCTGTTTCAGCGCTGGGGCTATGAGCTAGTCATCACCCCTCATGTGGAGTTTCTCGAATCGCTCTTGAGTGGTTCGGGTCAGGACCTCGACCTGAAAACCTTCAAGGTGATCGATCCGCTGTCTGGTCGGCAGATGGGGCTGCGCGCCGATATCACACCGCAGGTAGCGCGGGTCGATGCGCATACGCTGCGTCGCGACGGGCCGAGTCGCCTGTGCTATGCCGGCAGCGTGCTGCATGCCAAACCTCAGGCGCTGGCGACTTCGCGCAGCCCCATCCAGTTGGGTGCCGAGCTCTATGGCGACAGCAGCGCATCCAGCGATATCGAGGTCATCAGCTTGATGCTGGAAATGCTCGAGCTGGCGGTTGTGCCCGATGTGCATATGGATCTCGGACACGTGGGTATCTATCGTGGCTTGGCGCGAGCGGCCGGTCTTTCCGGCGAGGCGGAGCAGCGTTTGTTCGATGCCTTGCAGCGCAAGGCGATGGATGAGATTGCCGAGTTGACGGCTGCGCTCGATCCCTCGCTGGCGACCATGCTGCGGGCGTTGGCACGGCTGTGCGGCGGTCGTGAAGCGCTCGATACCGCACGAACGGTTTTGGCCGGAGCGCCGGCGGCCGTTATCGATGCGCTCGATGCGCTGGTTCGCATCGCCGACCAGCTGGCCCTGCGTTATCCCCAGCTGCCGCTCTACTTCGACTTGGGCGAGTTGCGCGGCTATCACTATCACACCGGTGTGGTGTTCGCGGTGTTCGTGCCGGGTGTCGGTCAGTCCATTGCGCAAGGGGGGCGGTACGATGACATTGGCGCGGACTTTGGTCGCGCTCGCCCGGCTACCGGCTTCTCGACCGATCTGAAGACGCTGGTAAGGCTGGGCAAGGCTCAGCTCGATAATGATTTGACGGGCGTTTGGGCGCCATACAATGCCGATCCGGCACTCTGGCAGCAGGTTTGTAACCTGCGCCGACAGGGCGAGCGCGTAGTCCAGGCCCTGGATGGGCAGGGTAGCGACATCGCTGCGACGGTGGGTTGTGATCGTCAGCTGATACTGCAAAACGAGACCTGGACGGTGGCGCCGCTGGCGTCCTGATAGCAGCCGAGCTAGATAGCGCTGGGCTGGTTCCGATATTTAGCCGGTTGTTGTAGCCGGTATGCTTCGCCGAAGAGGACAAAGGGTTATGGGTAAGAATGTCGTGGTCCTGGGCACCCAGTGGGGTGATGAGGGCAAGGGCAAGATCGTCGATCTGCTGACCGACCAGGCTGCTGCGGTGGTGCGTTACCAGGGTGGCCACAATGCTGGGCATACACTGGTCATCGATGGCGAAAAGACCGTGCTGCACCTGATTCCGTCCGGCATTCTGCGTGAAAACGTGCAATGTCTGATTGGTAACGGTGTAGTGGTTGCGCCTGATGCGCTGATGCGGGAAATCATCAAGCTGGAAGAGAAGGGCGTTCCGGTGCGCGAGCGTCTGCGTATCAGCCCTTCGTGCACCCTGATCCTGCCGTACCACGTCGCGCTGGACCAGGCTCGTGAAGCCTCGCGTTCGGAAGGCAAGATCGGCACCACCGGGCGCGGTATCGGCCCTGCCTACGAAGATAAGGTCGCGCGCCGTGGTCTGCGTATTGCCGACCTGTTCAACCCCGAGCGTTTCGCAGTCAAGTTGCGCGAGCTGCTGGAGTTCCACAACTTCGTGTTGCAGAACTTCTATAAGGTCGAGCCGGTTGACTTCCAGAAGACCCTCGATGAAGCGCTGGGTTATGCCGAGATTCTCCGTCCGATGGTAACTGACGTCACGGCTCGCCTGCACGAGTTGCGCAAGCAGAACGCCTGCATCATGTTCGAGGGCGCCCAGGGTTCACTGCTGGATATCGACCACGGCACCTACCCCTACGTGACCAGCTCCAGCACTACGGCTGGCGGTACGGCTACGGGTTCCGGTTTCGGGCCGTTGTATCTGGATTACATCCTCGGTATCACCAAGGCCTACACGACGCGCGTTGGTTCGGGGCCGTTCCCTACCGAGCTGTTCGACGATATTGGCGCCCGTCTTGCCGAGCGTGGTCGTGAGTTCGGTTCCACTACTGGCCGTGCACGTCGTTGCGGTTGGTTCGATGCGGTGATTTTGCGCCGGGCCATTGAAATCAACAGCATTTCGGGCATTTGCCTGACCAAGCTGGATGTGCTCGACGGCCTGGAAACCATTCGCATCTGTGTTGGCTACAAGGATCGCGATGGCGAGGTGCTGGTTGACGCGCCGACCGATGCCGACAGCTACGACGGCTTGCAGCCCGTGTACGAAGAGATGCCGGGTTGGAGCGAGTCGACCGTTGGTGCCAAAAGTCTGGATGAGCTGCCGGCCAATGCTCGCGCCTACATCAAGCGAATCGAGGCGCTGATCGATGCGCCGGTGGATATCGTCTCCACCGGTCCGGACCGCAACGAGACCATCGTGTTGCGCCATCCCTACGCGTGATGGGGTGATGTGATACACAGAAGCCGCCTTCGGGCGGCTTCCTGCTTTCTGGTGTGCTGAATGGTGGGCGTGTTGGGGATTCGAGAGGCAGAAACGAAAAAACCGAGCCAGGGGCTCGGTTTTTTCTTAATAATGGTGCCCAGGAGAAGACTCGAACTTCCACGATGTTGCCATCGCTAGGACCTGAACCTAGTGCGTCTACCAATTCCGCCACCTGGGCACATTGCGATGATTGCTCATCGACTTTCAGTCGATTGCTGGTCAGAGCCGACAAACTCTGTGTTGCTTGATACTCATGCCTAGGCAGAAGTTTCATTTGAAAATGGTGCCCAGGAGAAGACTCGAACTTCCACGGTGTTGCCACCGCTAGGACCTGAACCTAGTGCGTCTACCAATTCCGCCACCTGGGCACTGAAAACGATGCCGCTTAGTCGTTTCCGTGATACAACGTCTACCAGACATTGTGGGCGCGAACTATACGGGCGAGGTTATGCCTTGTAAAGCCCTCGCGCGGAAAAATAATTGGAGCGAAAGCTGCCGTCAGAGCGCGTTTCGCGCTTCAATAGATATAGGGCGTTCTGCCTCTATAACATGAATCAAAGGTGACACTTCTTAATGGCCGATTGGCAATCCCTCGATCCCGAGGCCGCGCGTGAAGCGCAGAAATACGAAAACCCCATTCCCAGCCGCGAGCTGATTCTCCAGCACCTGGACGAGCGTGGCTCCCCGGCGGCACGTGAACAGCTGGTCGAAGAGTTCGGGTTGGTTTCCGAAGAAGACATCGAAGCGCTACGTCGCCGTCTGCGTGCGATGGAGCGCGACGGTCAGCTGATCTATACCCGGCGCGGCACCTACGCCCCGGTGGATAAGCTTGATTTGGTCTGCGGGCGCATCAGCGGCCATCGCGATGGCTTCGGTTTTCTCATTCCCGATGACAAGAGTGACGATCTCTTTCTCAGTCCGGCGCAAATGCGCCTGGTCTTCGACGGCGACCGCTGTCTGGCACGCGTCTCGGGGCTTGATCGCCGCGGGCGCCGCGAGGGCGCCATCGTCGAGGTGATCAGCCGCGCCCACGAGAGCATCGTAGGGCGCTATCAGGAAGAGAGCGGCATCGGCTTCGTCATGGCCGATAACCCGAAGATCCAGCAGGAAGTGCTGGTGACCCCCGGGCGGTCGATGAATGCCAAGCCGGGTCAGTTCGTCGAGGTGAAGATCACCCATTGGCCGACTCAGCGCTTCCAGCCCCAGGGCGACATCGTCGAGGTCATCGGCAACTACATGGCGCCGGGCATGGAAATCGATGTGGCGCTGCGCAGCTACGATATTCCGCATGTCTGGCCTGAGGCCGTGCTGCGCGAGGCCGCCAAGCTCAAGCCGGAGGTGGATGACAAGGACAAGCAAAAGCGTGTCGACCTGCGTCACCTGCCGTTTGTGACGATCGATGGCGAAGATGCGCGCGACTTCGATGACGCCGTCTATTGCGAGAAGCCCAGTGGATGGAAGCGCTTCGCCGGAGGCTTCCGTCTGTACGTCGCCATCGCCGATGTCTCGCACTATGTGAAGGTAGGCTCGGCGCTGGACAAAGAGGCCGAGCTGCGCGGCAACTCGGTGTATTTCCCTGAGCGCGTCGTGCCGATGCTGCCCGAAGAGCTGTCCAATGGTCTTTGCTCGCTGAATCCCCATGTGGATCGGTTGGCGCTGGTCTGCGAGATCACCCTGAACAAATCGGGGAAGATGACCGACTATCAGTTCTACGAGGCGGTCATTCATTCGCACGCACGGCTGACGTACAACAAGGTCAACAGCATGCTCACCGAGCCGAACTCCGCGGAAGGCAAGCGGCTGATTGGCGAGTATGCGGAGGTGCTGCCGCACCTCAAGCACCTGCATGCGTTGTACAGCCTGCTGATCAAGGCGCGGCACAGCCGTGGCGCGATCGACTTCGAGACTCAGGAAACCCGCATCGTGTTTGGCGCCGGGCGCAAGATCGCCGAGATCAAACCGACCGAACGCAACGATGCACACAAGCTGATCGAGGAGTGCATGCTGTGCGCCAACGTGGCGACGGCGACCTTTCTGGAAAAGCACGAGCTGCCGGCACTGTATCGCGTGCACGACGGTCCACCGTTGGAGCGCCAGGAGAAGCTGCAGGCATTTCTTGGCGAGCTTGGCCTTACCTTGCATAAGGGCAAGGAGGGACCGACGCCCAAGGATTATCAGGCACTGCTGGAGCGGATTCAGGGGCGTCCCGATTTCAACGTGATCCAGACGGTGATGCTGCGCTCGTTGAGCCAGGCGGTTTACAGCATCGACAACCATGGCCACTTTGGCCTGAATTACGAAGCCTATGCGCACTTCACTTCGCCGATCCGGCGCTATCCGGACCTGCTCGTGCATCGTGCCATTCGCAGTGTGATTCGTTCCCGGCGTGACACTCCTCATGTGCGCCGCGAAGGCGCGACCAGCATGCCGAAGGCGCGTATTTACCCCTACGACGAGGCGGCGCTGGAGCAGTTGGGCGAGCAGTGCTCAATGACCGAACGGCGTGCTGACGAAGCCACTCGCGACGTGGTCAATTGGCTCAAGTGCGAGTTCATGAAGGATCGCGTCGGCGAAACCTTCCCAGGCGTTATCACTGCCGTCACCGGATTCGGGCTGTTCGTCGAGCTGACCGATATCTACGTCGAAGGCTTGGTGCATGTCACCGCGATGCCGGGTGACTACTACCATTTCGATCCGCTGCATCACCGCCTTTCGGGTGAGCGAAGTGGACGAAGCTTCCGTTTGGGCGATAGCGTGGAAGTGCGTGTTATGCGTGTCGATCTCGACGAACGCAAGATCGACTTCGAGCTGATCAGCGGGGGCAGCCAGGGTAAAGGTGGTTCCTCCGATGGAGATCGCGCAGGCAAGCGTGGTAGCGATCGAGCCGGCAAGGGTGACAAGCGTCCGGCGCGAAGCCAGGAACCCGTCGGCGCGGATGTCCGCAAGAGCCGGGAGATAAAGAAGGCGCTATTGGCCGAGGCCAAGGCCGGCAAGCCTGCGAGCGCCGGTAAAGCCAGACGCAGCTCATCCAAGCCGAAGGCGGACGCCAAGGGCGGGGGCAAGTCCCCCGCTGATGGCGCGCCGCGCAAGCGCAAGGCCAAGTCATGAGCGATCTGGAGCGAGTGTACGGGTTGCATGCGGTAGAGGCGTTGCTGCGGCATCACCCCAAGCGTGTCAAGCAGGTGTGGTTGGCGGAGGGGCGTGGCGATCCTCGCGTGCGCTCTCTTGTGGAGCTGGCCGAGCAATCGAAGGTGCGTGTCGGTCAGTGCGAGCGTCGCGAGATGGATTCCTGGGTTGAGGGTGTTCATCAGGGCGTCGTGGCGGAAGTCAGCCCCAGTCAGGTCTGGGGCGAGGCGATGCTTGAAGAGCTGCTCGATCGCGCCGAAGGACCGCCCTTGCTGCTGGTGCTCGACGGGGTCACCGATCCGCATAACCTGGGAGCCTGTCTGCGTACCGCTGATGCAGCTGGTGCGCTTGCGGTCATCGTGCCAAAGGACAAGGCGGCGACACTCAATGCCACGGTGCGAAAGGTGGCCTGCGGTGCGGCGGAGGTGATTCCGCTGGTGGCGGTAACCAATCTGGCGCGTGCGCTAGAGAAGCTCCAGCAACGCGGGCTATGGGTAGTCGGCACGGCGGGTGAGGCCGAGCAGACGATTTATACCCAAGACCTGACCGGTCCCACGGTATTGGTCATGGGTGCCGAAGGCAAAGGTATGAGGCGCCTGACACGCGAACATTGCGACTTCCTCGTGCGCCTGCCGATGGCTGGTAGCGTCAGCAGTTTGAACGTCTCGGTCGCAACGGGAATCTGCCTTTTCGAAGCGCTGCGACAACGCCAGGCGGGTTCGCCTCGCCGTTGACTCTCCGGGGCACGCCAGTACGTGCCCTTTTTTAACGGCCTCTTGGTTGCCCGTGTTGTCCATGCGGCGCGGAAGGCGGCCTCTTAAACAAATTGCCTAAATCGCGGTCAATGATCTACCCGACGTCTGCGGGTGTTTTCGGCGTGCCTTGTACGTCGGGAGCGGCGAGGTGAGGGTCAGCTTCGCGTATGAAGGTCGCTCATGGAGGTAGTAATGCCGCAACGCCCGTCGTTCGAGAGCCTGTTTCGGTTGTCGCCCAATGCCTATGTGTTGCTCGATCCGCAGTTGTTCATCATGGATGCCAACGCGGCCTATCTTGGGTTGACGGGACGCTCGCTCGAAGCAATCCGCGGGCGGCGACTGCATGAGGCGTTCGCGGTCGATCCCCAGTGTCCCGATACCACGCATGTCAGGGCGTTGCTAGATTCTCTGGAACGCGCCGTTAGCCGGAAAAGCATCGATACGCTGCCGGTGATCCGCTACTCCATCAGTCGCGAGGATTCGGGCGCGAATGAGCGCCAGGATCGCTATTGGAGCGCCACGCATACGCCGATGCTGGATGAAAGCGGCGAAGTCATCGCCATCTTGCAGCACACCATGGATATCACCGAGCTGCAGGGCGCTACGCCTTCGGTCAGCCAATATGGTGTTGGGCCTCAGCCAGTGCAGCAGCTCGAGGGTGCGGTGATGTGGCGCGCCAGGGCGCTACAGGACGAAGGTAACCGGATGCGCATGCTGTTCGCTCAGGCGCCCGGCTTCATTTGTTTCCTGCGCGGTCCCAATCATGTGTTCGAGTTGGTCAACGATGCGTATCTGCAGTTGACTGGGAATCGGCAGCTGATCGGCAAGACTGTTCGTGAGGGGCTTCCCGAGTTGGAAAATCAAGCTTTTCTCGGTCTGCTTGATCAGGTCTATGCGACCGGCGAAGCCTATGTCGGCAAGCGCATGCGGGCGCTCTTGCAGCGCCAGCCAGATGCGGAACCGGAGGAAGTCTTCATCGATTTCATCTACCAGCCGATCATCGAGAGCGATGGGCGCGTGTCGGGGATATTCGTTCAGGGCAGCGATGTGACTGAACAGCAGCGCAGCCAGCAAGAGCTGCAGGGGTATCGTGATCGGCTAGAAGAGCTGGTGCGTGAGCGGACGCGCGAGTTGTCGCAGAGCGAAGCTGAACGGCGCACAGCCGAGGCGGCTCTGGCGCACTCTCAGCGGCTCGAGGCCGTCGGCAAACTCACCGGTGGGATCGCTCACGACTTCAACAATATGCTGCAGATTATCGGCGGCAATCTGCAGTTGCTTCGACGCAGTCTGGGCCAGGATGAAACCGCGATGCGTCGGCTGGAGTCGGCGGTCAACGGGGTCGAAAAGGGTGCGCAGTTGGCAAGGCAGTTGTTGGCCGTCGCCAGTCGTCAGCCGCTACAGCCGCAGCAAATCCATCTGGATGGCATGCTCGAGGAGATGCGCGGCCTGTTACGCGGCTCGCTCGGCAGTGGGATTCATCTGGAGCTGGTTATCGAGCCTGACTTGTGGCCGGTGTTTGTCGATATCGGCAATCTGCAGACGGTACTCTTTAATCTTGCGTTCAATGCTCGCGATGCCATGGATGGGAGTGGCAGGCTGCTTCTGCGGGCGCAGAATCACTCGCTGGATGTTGCCGGCGCGGCTGCGCGGTCGGATGTTGAGCCTGGTGACTACGTGTTGTTGAGTGTGGTGGATGATGGCGCAGGGATGAGCTCAGAAGTTAGAGCTCACGCATTCGAGCCTTATTTCACCACCAGGCACCAAAGCAATTCAGGCCTTGGGTTGAGCATGGTGTACGGGTTTGTCCGCCAGAGCGGCGGTTTTGTCGTTCTGGAGAGTGAAGAGCGGGGGGGTACCTCTGTGCATCTTTACTTGCCGCGCGATCATGGCGGGGCAGGGCGTGTCGAACCCGGGCAAGCCAAGGCGAAGGAGTCCGCTACCGCGAGGGTCTCGGTTGAGACGATGGCAGTGCAGGCGGAGGGCTCGTCTGCTGGGCTTCGTATCCTTTTTGTCGAGGACGACCCTACGCTGCGCATGCTGACTGGCGAAGTCATGGACGAGCTCGGCCACCAGGTTACGCTCATTGAGTCGGCTGAGGCCGCCCTTGAGGAGCTACAGAAACATTCCTTCGATGTGCTACTGACGGACGTAGGGCTTGCCGGTATGAGCGGCCTTGAGCTGGCGCGCCAGGCTCGGGAGCGTTATCCCCAGGTGGATTTGGTCATCGCCTCGGGATATCCGGTCGATGCCGTTCAGGAGGGGCTTAAGGGTCTTCGCACCATGCTTAAGCCCTACGATATTCATCAGGTGCGTACGTTGCTTGAAAACCTGCAAGCCGAGCGGGCCTCTCGCTAAGGCTGCAGGCTGGTCAAATATTCACCAATTCGCCTTGCGCCTGCGTCGGCCGTTCTCTAGAATAGCGCCCCTTGCCCGAACGGCAGGCGCTTGCGCGCCTCCACGAAGGGTAAGACAACAAGTCATTCACTCCTTGCCTGACTGCATTTCGCGGCAGGCTGCAACCCGTAAGGAGCAATTATGCGTCATTACGAAATCATCTTTCTGGTTCACCCGGACCAGAGCGAGCAGGTCGGCGGCATGGTGGAGCGTTACACCAAGCTGATCGAAGAAGACGGCGGCAAGATTCATCGCCTGGAAGACTGGGGCCGTCGTCAGCTGGCTTACGCCATCAACAACGTGCACAAGGCTCACTACGTGATGCTGAACGTCGAGTGCAGCGGCAAGGCACTGGCCGAGCTGGAAGACAACTTCCGCTACAACGACGCCGTCATCCGTAACCTGGTCATCCGTCGCGACGAAGCCGTGACCGAACAGTCCGAGATGCTCAAGGCTGAGGAAAACCGTAGCGAACGCCGCGAGCGTCGTGACCGTCCTGACTCTGACAATGCCGGTGGCAATGACAGCGACAGTGACAGCAGCGATAACGCTGACGAGTAATCCCCGGATCTATTGAGGAGCCTATTTCATGGCACGTTTTTTCCGTCGTCGTAAGTTCTGCCGTTTCACCGCTGAAGACGTGAAAGAGATCGATTACAAAGATCTGAACACTCTGAAAGCCTACATTTCCGAAACCGGCAAGATTGTTCCCAGCCGTATCACCGGAACCAAAGCACGCTATCAGCGTCAGCTGGCTACCGCTATCAAGCGCGCCCGCTACCTGGCCCTGCTGCCCTACACCGACAGCCACGGCCGTTGATCGGGCTTGGTCGACAGAAGTAAAGGATAAATCGCATGCGCGCCCTGGCTGAGTTCATCATGCGCGGCCGTATGCAGGCCATCTTCGTGGTGGCTGGTGCGGCTGCGGTGCCGATGTTGTTCTGGCTGAGTGCTGCAGCAGGTTGTCTAGTGTTGCTGCGCCGTGGCGTCAACGATGCGCTGGGTGTGTTGTGCTGGGGTGTTCTGCCGGCTCTGGCTTGGTGGTACTTCGGTGATCCGCGAACCTTGCTGGTACTGCTCGGGTCGTTTGCGTTAGCGCTGCTGTTGCGTAGCCAGGGTTCCTGGCCCCGCGTGATGTGGTGCAGCGTCGGTCTCGGGCTGTTGTATGCCTGGGGGCTGACCCTGACGTTCGGCGAGTCGATCACGGCGCTGGCCAGCGAGTTGCAGAAGGCATTACCGAGTGTTCTGTCGGATGCCTATCAGCAGCTCTCACTGGACGAGCGGGCTCGGCTGGAATCACTGCTGGCGCCGGTCTTGACCGGTTTGCTTGCGGCCCTGCTGCAGATCGTCACGCTGCTGAGCTTGATGCTGGGACGGTACTGGCAGGCATCGCTGTACAACCCCGGAGGCTTCGCGAAGGAGTTCCGGGCGTTGCGGCTGCCACCGTTGCTGGCGATGTTGTTGCTGGCCGGTATGCTGCTCGGTCCTAGCATTGGTGTGCAGATGGCGATGCTGGCTCCGATATGCAGCGTGCCTTTGGTGTTTGCAGGCGTAGCACTGATGCATGGACTGGTCGCCCAGAAGAGGATGTCGCGATTCTGGCTGGTCGGTCTCTACGTCACGCTGGTGCTGTTTATGCAGTTGGTTTATCCGTTACTGGCCGTAGTGGCCATTGTCGACAGTCTGTTTGATTTTCGCGGTCGTGCTTCCCCTAATGGCGGTGCAGGATCTGCGAACGGTGAAGGTTAAAAGTTAAGAGGTAAGACTCAGATGGAAGTCATCCTGCTGGAAAAAGTCGCGAACCTGGGCAACCTGGGCGACAAAGTAAACGTCAAGTCGGGCTACGGTCGTAACTACCTGCTGCCGCAGCGTAAAGCGACTGCTGCCACGCCGGCGAACATTGCCGAGTTCGAAGCACGTCGCGCCGATCTGGAAAAGGCTGCTGCCGAGCGTAAGGCTTCTGCCGAAACTCGTGCTGCTCAGCTGGCTGAACTGGAAGTCACCATCACTGCTACCGCGGGCGATGAAGGCAAACTGTTCGGCTCCATCGGTACCGCCGACATCGCTGACGCCCTGACCGCCTCCGGCGTTGAAGTGGCCAAGAGCGAAGTTCGTCTGCCGAACGGCACCATCCGTCAGGTTGGTGAGTACGACGTGGCTGTGCACCTGCACACCGACGTCGAAGCGACCGTCAAGCTGATCGTCATAGCCGGCTAAACGCCGTCTCTCGACTGGTGCTGCTGGTACCTGGCGAGTAACATCGGGCACGTTTCCACGCGAGTGGAACGTGCCCTTTGTTTTTCTGAATACTGGTATCTGGTGATTGCGCGCGTAAGCGAAATCGCCAGATACGAAGACGTAACGAGTGCCATGAACGACATCAGCATCCCTCAGCAGTACGATCTGGAAACCGCTGCACTCAAGGTGCCGCCACACTCCATCGAAGCCGAGCAGGCCGTGCTCGGCGGACTGATGCTGGATAACAACGCCTGGGAGCGTGTGCTCGACCAGGTTTCCGATGGCGACTTCTACCGCCATGACCATCGGCTGATCTTCCGTGCCATCTTCACGCTGGCCGAGCGCAACTCGCCGTTTGACGTGGTTACCCTTTCCGAGCAGTTGGACAAGGAAGGACATCTGCCTCAGGTAGGCGGTCTGGCTTATCTCGGCGAGCTGGCGAAGAACACGCCTTCGGTGGCCAACATCAAGGCCTACGCGCAGATCATTCGCGAGCGGGCCACGCTGCGCCAGCTGATCGGCATCAGTAACGAGATCGCCGACAGCGCCTATGCGCCACAAGGCAGGACTGGCGAAGAAATTCTCGACGAAGCCGAGCGGTTGATCTTCCAGATTGCCGAGGCGCGGCCCAAAACAGGCGGCCCCATTGGTATCAACGATATTCTGGTCAAGGCCATCGATCGCATCGACTCGCTGTTCAATGCCGGCGAGGCGATCACGGGTCTTTCCACGGGGTTCACCGATCTCGACGAGGCTACCAGCGGTCTCCAGCCGGCGGATTTGATTATCGTGGCCGGCCGACCCTCCATGGGTAAAACCACTTTCGCCATGAACCTTGTGGAGAACGCGGTGTTGCGTTCGGATAAGGCGATTCTGGTCTACTCGCTGGAAATGCCCGCCGACTCCATTGTGATTCGTATGTTGGCCTCTCTCGGTCGCATCGATCAGACCAAGGTGCGTACCGGTAAGCTGAGCGACGACGATTGGCCGCGACTGACCTCGGCGGTCAATCTGCTCAATGATCGCAAGCTGTTCATCGACGACACGGCTGGCATTTCGCCTTCTGAAATGCGCGCACGCACGCGACGCCTGGCGCGCGAGCATGGCGAGATCGGCATGATCATGGTCGACTATTTGCAGTTGATGCAGATCCCGGGATCCAGCGGTGATAACCGTACCAACGAGATTTCGGAGATTTCTCGCTCGCTCAAAGGGCTCGCCAAGGAGTTCAGCTGTCCAGTCGTGGCGTTGTCGCAGCTCAACCGCTCGCTGGAGCAGCGTCCAAACAAGCGTCCGGTCAACTCCGACCTTCGTGAATCAGGCGCCATTGAACAGGATGCTGACATCATCATGTTCGTCTATCGGGACGAGGTGTATCACCCGGAAACCGAATACAAAGGCGTTGCCGAGATCATCATCGGTAAACAGCGGAACGGTCCCATCGGTACCACCCGCCTGGCGTTCCTCGGCAAATATTCGCGCTTCGAAAACCTAGCGCCGGGTAGCTACCAGTTCGACGATGAGTAACGCCTGACAAACCGCGTTCCCCTGTAATCGGAACTGGCAGCACAATGCTGTCAGTTCTTCGCCAAATTAACTCCGGGAAACTTGTTCTCGCTGTCCGTCTCTGGCCGAGGCGGAATGTGGTGGCGGCTCACGACCTTGTCATCCTGCATAGACTCCAGGTGGACATCAAACCCCCAAAGGCGATGCAGGTGCTTGAGCACTTCTTCGGTTGAGCTAGCCAGCGGCTTGCGGTCGTGCTGCTGGTGACGCAAGCTCAGTGAGCGATCACCACGACGATCCACGCTCCATACCTGCACGTTGGGTTCGCGGTTGCCGAGGTTGTATTGCGCCGCCAGCAGCTCGCGAATGGTGTGATAGCCACTTTCGTCGTGGATGGCTGGTACCAGCAGCTCATCCTTGTGGTCATCGTCGAGAATGCTGAACAGCTTCAGATCTCTGATGACCTTGGGCGAGAGAAATTGCAGGATAAAGCTCTCGTCCTTGAAGTTCTGCATGGCGAATTTCACCGTGGTCAGCCAGTCGCTCCCGGCAATATCGGGGAACCAGCGACGGTCCTCCTCCGTGGGGTTCTCGCAGATTCGTCGGATGTCCTGGTACATGGCGAAGCCCAGCGTGTAGGGGTTCATGCCGCTGTAATACGGACTGTCGAAACCCGGCTGATAGATGACGCTGGTGTGCGACTGGAGAAACTCCATCATGAAGCCGTCGGTGACCAGCCCCTCATCGTAGAGGTCATTCATCAGCGTGTAATGCCAGAAGGTCGCCCAGCCTTCGTTCATCACTTGGGTTTGGCGTTGCGGGTAAAAGTACTGCGCGATCTTGCGCACGATGCGCACGATTTCGCGCTGCCATGGCTCCAGCAGTGGCGCATGTTTCTCCACGAAGTAAAGGATGTTTTCTTGCGGCTCGGCAGGGAAGCGCATGTCGCGTTCGCGCTCGTCGCCCCTTTCGCCGAGCTTGGGAATGGTGCGCCAGAGATCGTTGATCTGCTTTTGCAAATGCTCTTCCCGATCCTTCTGGCGACGCCGTTCCTCTTCGGCCGAGATGGGGTAGGGGCGTTTGTAGCGATCCACGCCGTAGTTCATAAGCGCGTGGCAGGAGTCGAGCAAGTCTTCCACAGCGTCGATACCGTGGCGTTCTTCGCACTGCATGATGTACTGCTTGGCGAAGACCAGATAATCGATGATCGAGCTGGCGTCGGTCCAGGTGCGGAACAGGTAGTTGCCCTTGAAGAAGCTGTTATGCCCGTAGCTGGCATGGGCAATCACCAGTGCCTGCATGGTGATGGTGTTTTCTTCCATCAGGTAGGCGATGCAGGGGTCCGAATTGATCACGATTTCGTAGGCCAGCCCCATCTGCCCGCGGATGTAGGATTTCTCGGTGCTGAGGAAGTGCTTGCCGTAGGACCAGTGGTGATAGCCCAGCGGCATGCCGACCGAGGCATAGGCATCCATCATCTGCTCCGCCGTGATCACTTCGATCTGGTTGGGGTAGGTATCGAGCGCGTAGCGTTCGGCGATGCGGCCGATCTCGCGGTCGTAGGCCCGGATCAGCTCGAAGGTCCACTCCGAACCGGTGGAAATCGGTTGTCGTTTCATGCTGCGGCCCCTCAGTTAGCGTCGGAAGACCTCAACCGACCCTATCCATCCTTCGCTGGAACAGTTCGCGGAACACCGGATAAATGTCCGCCGCACTGACCAGCTGCTGTTGGGCGAAGCTCTCAGGGAAAGCCTCGGCCACCTGGTTGTACTCGTACCAAAGCGCCTGATGCTCACGGGGGGTGATTTCCACATAAGTGAAATACTGCATCTGCGGCATGATCTGGTTCACCAGGATGTCGCGGCACAGCGGCGAATCATCGTTCCAGTTGTCGCCATCGGAAGCCTGCGCGGCATAAATGTTCCATTCGTTGGCCGGATAACGTTCGGCCATGATCTCTTGCATCATCTTTAGCGCGCTGGAGACGATGGTGCCGCCAGTCTCGCGCGAGTAGAAGAACTCCTCCTCGTCGACCTCCTTGGCGCTGGTGTGATGGCGAATGAACACTACGTCGATCTTGTCGTAGTTCCGCTTGAGGAACAGGTACAGCAGGATAAAGAAACGCTTGGCGACATCCTTGGTGGCCTGGGTCATCGAGCCGGAGACATCCATCAGGCAGAACATCACGGCTTTCGAGCTGGGGTTGGGGTGCTTGACCAGCAGGTTGTATTTCAGATCGAAGGTATCGAGGAAAGGTACACGGTTGATGCGCGCGCTCAGCCGTTCGATTTCCTGCTCGACGGTCTGGATATCAGTGAAATTATCCGGCTCCTCCCGCTTGAGCCGTTCCAGCTCGGCCTTGGCTTCGCGCAGGCTGGCGCGGCTGCTGCCGGACAGTGCGATGCGCCGCGCATGCGCCGAGCGCAGAGTGCGCACAATATTGATCCGCGAAGGATTGCCCTCGCTGCTGATGCCGGCGCGCACCGTCTTGAAAGTATCCGCACCGGTGATGTGGCGCTTGACGAGGTTGGGCAGCTCCAGATCCTCGAACATGAAATCGAGGAATTCCTCTTGGGTGATCTGGAACACGAAGTCGTCGATGCCTTCGCCACTGTTGCTTGCCTTGCCAGCGCCGCCTCCACCCGCGCCGCCTTGAGGGCGAGGAATGCGCTCGCCAGCGACGAAATCCTTGTTGCCAGGGTGGACGATAGTCTGCCTGCCGCCACGGCCATGGTGCAGCACCGGCTCATCGATATCGCGACCGGGTATGCTGATCTGTTCGCCATGTTCCATGTCGGTGATGGAGCGCCGGCTGACGGCTTCCTCTACCGCCTTCTTGATGTGACCACGGTAACGCTGCAGAAAGCGCTGGCGGTTCACCGTGCTCTTGTTCTTGCCATTCAGGCGGCGGTCGATCACGTAGCTCATGCGAGCCCTCCGGGCTGATGGCCGGAGGCCGAGGCAGGACGACATGCTGCTCTTGACGTCCCGCCTCCCGCCTCCAGCTTCGAGCGGCTGTTGGGTTACTGCGACTTACGTACCCGCAGATACCATTCCGAGAGCAGGCGAACCTGTTTCTCCGTGTAGCCACGCTCGACCATGCGCACGACGAAATCGTTGTGCTTTTTCTGGTCTTCCTTGCTTGCCTTGGCGTTGAAGCTGATGACCGGCAGCAGATCCTCGGTGTTGGAGAACATCTTTTTCTCGATCACCACACGCAGCTTCTCGTAGCTGAGCCAGGACGGGTTCTTGCCGTTGTTGTTGGCCCGCGCGCGCAGCACGAAGTTGACGATCTCGTTGCGGAAATCCTTCGGATTGCTGATGCCGGCAGGTTTCTCGATCTTCTCCAGCTCCTCGTTAAGCGCTACGCGGTTGAGGATTTCTCCGGTTTCAGGGTCGCGGTATTCCTGATCCTGAATCCAGAAGTCAGCGTAAAGCACGTAGCGGTCGAAGATGTTCTGGCCGTATTCGCTATAGGACTCCAGGTACGCGGTCTGAATTTCCTTGCCGATGAATTCGACATATCGCGGCGCCAGATATTCCTTGAGGTAGCGAAGGTAGCGCTCGCGGACCTCCGCCGGGAACTGTTCCTGCTCAATTTGCTGCTCCAGCACGTAGAGCAGGTGTACAGGGTTGGCAGCGATCTCGTGCGGATCGAAGTTGAACACCTTGGACAGGATCTTGAAGGCGAAGCGTGTGGACAGGCCGTTCATACCCTCGTCGACACCGGCGGTATCGCGATATTCCTGAATCGACTTGGCCTTTGGGTCGGTGTCCTTAAGGTTCTCCCCGTCGTAGACACGCATCTTGGAGTAGATGTTGGAGTTTTCGGGCTCCTTCAGGCGGCTCAACACCGAGAACTGCGCGAGCATCTTCAGGGTGTCCGGCGCGCAATGGGCCTTGGACAGCGAACTGTTAAACAACAGCTTGTCGTAAATCTTGATCTCATCGTTAACCCGCAGGCAGTACGGCACCTTGACGATGTAGATACGGTCGATGAAGGCTTCATTGTTCTTGTTGTTGCGGAAGGTATGCCATTCGGATTCGTTGGAGTGGGCCAGCAGGATACCGCTGTAGGGAATAGCGCCCAGCCCCTCGGTGCTGTTGTAGTTGCCCTCCTGGGTGGCGGTAAGCAGCGGGTGCAGCACCTTGATCGGCGCCTTGAACATCTCGACGAATTCCATCAGGCCCTGGTTGGCCCGGCACAGCGCGCCGGAATAGCTGTAGGCGTCTGCGTCGTTCTGCGGGAACTCTTCAAGCTTGCGGATATCCACCTTGCCCACCAGCGCAGAGATGTCCTGATTGTTCTCATCGCCCGGTTCGGTCTTGGCCACGGCAATCTGGTTGAGGATCGATGGGTAAAGCTTGACCACCCGGAACTGGCTGATATCGCCGCCGTATTCCTGCAGGCGTTTGGTCGCCCAGGGCGACATGATCGAATTGAGGTAGCGCGGCGGTATGCCGTAGTCCTCTTCGAGTATCTGCGCGTCTTCGGCCGGGTTGAACAGTCCCAGCGGCGACTCGAACACCGGCGAGCCCTTGATCGCGTAGAAAGGCACTTTCTCCATCAGCTGTTTGAGTTTCTCGGCCAGCGAGGACTTGCCGCCGCCCACCGGACCGAGGAGGTAGAGAATCTGCTTCTTCTCTTCCAACCCCTGGGCCGCGTGCCGGAAGTAGGAGACGATCTGGTCGATGCAGTCCTCCATGCCATGGAAGTCTTCGAAGGCCGGGTAACGGCGGATGACCTTGTTGGAGAAAATTCTGGAAAGGCGAGGGTCGGTCGAGGTGTCGACCAGTTCAGGCTCGCCTATAGCCATCAACAGACGCTCGGCAGCCGTGGCGTAAGTGCTGCGGTCATCCTTACAGAGATCGAGATACTCCTGAAGCGAGAACTCCTCTTGGCGGGTCGCTTCGAATCGTTGCTGAAAATGGCTGAAAATGCTCATTGACTTCACCTCGGACGATGCGCGGAGCCGGTGCTGTCATCAGGCATTCTGGAGCCGCCGAATATTCGGCTTTTGGAGTCCCCCCGAACACCTAACGATTGAAACCTGAGGCCCGGTAGCCTTTGGCCGGCTTTCACCTGCTTGGATGGCCTCGACTCAAGGATAGTTCGGATTCTGCGAGTTCAAGGCAGGGGCGGGAGATTCAGCGCGGCGTTTCGTCGGAGCGACGGCGCCAGGCCACGCGATGCGCGGCATTGGAGAGAATTATTTTTTTACACTTACCCGCGTTCGACGTCCTGCGGGAAGTGGTTGCGCCAGCCCTCGAAGCCGCCATCGAGGCTGTAGACGTCGGAGAACCCTTGGTGGACGAGATAGGCGGCTGCGCTTTGGCTGGAGTGGCCGTGGTAGCAGCTGACAATCAGCGGCTTGTCCAGGTCCGCAGCGGCGATGAAGTCCGGCAGCGAGTGGTTGTCCAGGCGTGTGGCGCCGGGAATGTGCCCATCGGCAAAGCTATGAGCGTCGCGAATATCGACGATCACGCCGCCTTCGCTGCGCAATTGCTGCGCTTGTTCGGGGCTGATGCGTTTGAAGTCACTCATTTGGTTTTGGCCTCGCAATCGCAGCGATACAGTTCTTCCGTATCGAGATTCATCAGGGTCATGGTGTTGCCCCATACGCAGCCGGTATCCAGGGCGAACACGTTTGGCTCATCGCACTGACCTTCCAGCGCGGCCCAGTGGCCGAAAACTATTCGGCAACCGCGAGTTTTTCGGTTCCGGTGGTTGAACCAGGGCGCGAAGCCTGCCGGCGCATTTTCCAGGCCTTCCTTTACTTCCAGGTTTAGCGTGCCATCGGCCTTGCAAAAGCGCATGCGGGTGAAGTAGTTGGTAATCAAGCGCAGCCGTGGAATACCGTGAAGGTCCTTGTCCCATTTGGCGGGCTGGTTGCCATACATACCGTCGAGATAAGGTATCAACAGGGCGTCGTCGCGCAAGACCTGCTCGACTTCGGCCGCGCGTTTTAGTGCCTTTTCAAGCGTCCACTGGGGCGGGATACCCGCATGCACCATGGTGGTCTTGCGCCCGGCATCATGGTAAATGAGTTTTTGTTGCCGTAGCCAGTCGGTCAGGTCGCTGCGATCAGGCGCATCGAGGATGGGCTGGAGCGTATCGGCTTTTTTCATACGCTCGATGTTGTACGCCACGGCCAACAGATGCAGGTCGTGGTTGCCCAGCACCGAGATGGCCGAGTTACCGAGGTCACGGACGAAACGTAGCGTCTCGAGCGATTGCGGGCCACGGTTGACCAAATCACCCGTGAGCCACAGGCAATCGCGCGAGGGACTGAAGTCGACTCGTTGCAACAGGCGTTGTAGAGGGGCAAGGCAACCCTGAATGTCGCCGACAGCGTAGGTGGTCAATGCAGCGCTCCGGGAACGGCAAGACGGAAAGGCACGATGATCGCGTCGAACGTATGACCATCCTCGGCGAGCATCTGATAGCTGCCTTGCATCGTACCTACCCGGGAAGTCATCAGCGTACCGCTGGTATAAACATGACGCTCGCCGGGGGCGATGACCGGCTGCTGGCCGATGACGCCCGAGCCGCGAACTTCCTGCACCTTCCCGTCACCGTCGGTGATGATCCAATGACGTGACAGCAACTGCACGGTCAGCTGGCCGTTGTTTTCGATGGTTACCCTGTAGGCAAAGGCGTAGCGATTTTGTTCCGGTTGCGACTGCTCGGGCAGAAACTGCGGTGTGACGCTGACGTCGATGCGATAGCGTTGTTCTTCAGGCATGGGATTCTGCTCGGTACGCCCGTCAGGAACGAGCGGATAATTGATCGGACAATCGAACGAACGCGGCCAGGTCCAGCTGCTCGGGCCGCAGGCTGCCGTCGACATCGGCGGCGGCGATGGCCTCTGCATCCAGCACGCCCTTGAGCGTATTGCGTAGCGTCTTGCGCCGCTGGCTGAAGGCTTGGCGCACAATGTGCTCCAGCTGGCGATGGTCCTGGGCCGGGTGGGGTAGCGTTTCGTGGGGCACCAGCCTGACGATGGCCGAATCCACCTTGGGTGCAGGGTTAAATGCGCCCGGGCCTACGTTGAACAGGTGTTCCACACGGCAGTGGTACTGCACCATGATTGACAGACGCCCCCAGTCACCGCCGCCGGGTTGTGCGGCCAGGCGCTCGACCACTTCTTTCTGCAACATGAAGTGCATGTCGCGAATCAGGTGCGCGTGGTCGAGCAGATGAAAGATCAGCGGCGTCGAGATGTTGTAAGGCAGATTGCCGACGATGCGCAGGCTGCCAGGAATTTCGCTCAACTGGGCAAAGTTGAACTTCAATGCATCGCCCTGATGCAGAGTGAAGTTGTCCTGCTCGGCGAATTTGCTTCGCAGAATGGGGATCAGGTCCAGATCCAGTTCCACCACATCCAGATGCGCGCCGCTGCTCAGCAGGCCCTCGGTAAGTGCGCCCTGGCCTGGGCCGATCTCGACCAACTGCTCGCCGGGTTTGGCGTGGATGGCCCGCAGAATTCGGTGAATTACGCCTGCATCGTGAAGAAAGTTCTGACCGAAACGCTTGCGCGCACGGTGCTGGTAATCGGACATCGAAAGCTCCAAGGAGCAGCTTGAAGCTCAAGGCTTGAAGCTGGACGCGGATAAGGCGCGCATTTTAGCAGGCGAGGACACTGAAAAGACGCTTATCGGCCGGCACAAAGTAAAAGCTGGACGAGCTGTGCAGAAAGTCGGTACCGCCCAGGATGCTTTGTTGGGCACCATTCTGCGCCCTCCGATGCGCCTTGACGCTTGTCAATGTCCGCCACGGGCCACCTACCTAGACTGCCGGCTGTTCCTATCAGCCCGAATGCCTGCTGTCATCGACGGCGCGCATGATCGAATGTCCAGGAGTTGCCATGCAACTGGTCTGCCCGGCAGGAAGCCTGCCCGCGCTCAAGGCCGCCGTCCAGCAGGGCGCCGATGCTATTTATGTCGGCTTTCGAGACGACACCAACGCCCGCCATTTTGCGGGTTTGAACATGGACGACAAACAGCTCGACAAAGGGCTGCAGCTGATCCGTGAGAAAGGCCGGCAGTTGTACATCGCGGTCAACACCTACGCACAGCCGCAAGGTTGGGCGCGCTGGCAGCGGGCCGTCGACCACGCCGCCGATCTGGGCGTCGATGCCTTGATCGCCGCCGATCCTGGTGTGCTCGGATACGCGAGCAAGCGCCACCCCAAACTCAGGTTGCACCTCTCGGTTCAGGGATCGGCGACCAACGCCGCCGCATTGAGCTTCTACCAAGAACGCTATGGCATCACGCGCGCCGTGGTACCCCGAGTACTTTCGCTCAAGCAGGTCAAGCAGGTGGCAGCCAGCAGTCCGGTACCCATTGAGGTGTTCGCCTTCGGCAGCCTCTGCATCATGGCCGAAGGCCGCTGCCACCTGTCGTCCTACCTCACCGGAGAGTCGCCGAACCTATGCGGTGTTTGTTCGCCAGCCAAGGCGGTGCGCTGGAGCGAAGAGCCCGCGGGGCTGACGTCACGCCTCAACAATGTACTGATCGACCGTTACGCCGAGGGTGAGTCTGCCGGCTACCCGACCTTGTGCAAGGGGCGCTTTGTGGTCAACGGCCAACGGTTCCATGCTCTGGAAGAGCCTACCAGCCTGAACACCCTGGAGTTGATCCCCGAACTGGCATCAATAGGTGTCACGGCTATGAAGATCGAAGGTCGCCAGCGTAGCCCCGCCTACGTCGAGCAAGTCACGCGCGTCTGGCGTACCGCGCTGGATTCGTATATGCAGGCGCCACAGCGCTACGTGGTGCAGCCGGCGTGGCGCGAGGTGCTGGATGGCCTGTCCGAGGGCTCGCAAACCACACTGGGTGCTTATCACCGAGCGTGGCAATGAATGGGGAGCCAACCATGAAACTCAGTCTCGGCCCGGTGTTGTTCTACTGGAAGCGCCAGCAAACCCTGGATTTTTATGCCGACATGGCCAGCCTGCCGCTGGATGTGATCTACCTGGGCGAAACCGTCTGCTCCAAGCGTCGCGCGCTGGGTCTCGATGATTGGATCGGTCTTGCGCGGGAGCTGACGCAGGAGTCGTCGGCGCAGATCGTACTGTCCGGCCTGACGCTGGTCGAGGCGGCATCCGAGCTGTCCGGGCTGCGTCGTCTATGCGACAACGGCGAGCTGCTGGTGGAAGCCAACGACATGGGCGCGGTGCAATACATGTCGGAAAAGCGTCTGCCTTTCGTTGGCGGTCCGGCGCTCAATCTATACAACGGCTACGCCCTGGCTGAGCTGGTGAGCAGCGGCATGTGTCGCTGGGTGCCGCCTGTAGAAATCTCCGGTGCGATGATCCGCGATGCCCTCGCACGGTTGGCGACGCTCGAGGTGCCCATGCCTGAACTTGAGATTTTTGCCTATGGCCACCTGCCGCTGGCGTACTCCGCGCGCTGTTTTACCGCACGTGCGGAGAACCGCCCCAAGGACGATTGCCAGTTCTGCTGCCAAAGCTATCCCGAAGGCATTCCGTTGCTCAGTCAGGAAGGCGAAGCGCTGTTCACCATCAACGGTATTCAGACCCTGTCGGCTTCGGTCAGCAATCTGCTGGCTGATTATTCTGCGCTGGCAGCCTGCGGTGCCGATCTGTTGCGCCTGAGCCCGCGTGCAACGGGCATGGAGGCGGTGGTCGCGGCGTTCGATGCCGTGCGTAACGGCGCCATGCCGCCGCTGGCCGTGGACGGCTGCAACGGTTATTGGCACGGACAACCCGGCATGCTGCGTGCCGAGGAGGTCGGATTATGCTGAAATCCTCCCCGCATCTATTGCAGCTGGGCGAGAGGTTGCTGCCGTTGGCCGCACGCATGCCCTTCATGTTGCAACGCCTCGCGCTGGAGCGCAGCTTGAATCACCTGTTCGCCGAACCGCTGGTCGATGATGCCTTCGAGGTGCTTGAAGGACGGTGGATGCGCCTGGAAGTGGTCGACCTGAAGCTGGCCTGGTGTCTGAGCTGCCACCGCAAACGCTTGCGCATCGCCGAGCAGGCGGCAGTACAGGTCACCATTCGCGGCAACTGGCGTGAGTTTCTGCTGCTGGCCAGCCGCCAGGAGGATCCGGATACCTTGTTCTTCCGTCGCCGCCTGGTCATCGAGGGCGATACCGAATTGGGATTGGCGATAAAGAACCTGATCGACAGCCTGGATCCAGACACACTTCCCGCATGGTTGTGGAAAGGCCTGCAAAGCGCTGGCGAAGAAGTGGCACAGGCTAGCCGGGCGCAGTCAGCTGCTTGATGGCCTGGCGCTGTAGTCCCCTGGCTTAATGTCTGCTGGTTCAGCGAACCAGGGAAACCGGCGCGTCCTCTTCACCGTGGCTGGGCGTTGATGATTTGGGCTGCATGCGGTCGCTGGCGATGATGCTCTTCATGTCTTCCCACAGAAGATTGGTCTCGTCATCACTGCAATTTTCGCGGTAGCGCTTGCGCAAGCCGTAGCTGCTGAGAGTGATGTGCACATTGGCGGTTACCCCATGTTGCGCCAGGCAGGCGCGGGCGCAGTGCAGGGGGCATCCGTCGATGGCGAGGATGGGGCGGCCCGAATTGGCCTTGTTCACCAGGGAATTGACCCGCCCGCCAACCCCGGCGATGCAGGACATTTCCGCCAGTCCGGCACGATCCAGGCGTACGGCCAGGGTGTTGGCGAGTTGCGCGACGTTGGAGCAGCCTGAGCAGGAGTACACCAGCGGCAGGGTGGTTGGTATGGGCATGATGTTCTCCCGGCTGTTGACCAGAAGGAGTATGTCGGCCGACGTTTCGCTGGACGTTGACGATTATCAAGAATCCTCGGGCAAGGGGGCCGCAGCTCATTCCTGATAGGCTGCAAGGCCCTTGGTATCCAGAATCTCGATGCGCCGTCGTTGCACGGCGATCATGCCTGACTCGATCAGCCGATGCAGGATGCGCGAGAAGGTTTCCGGCTGGATACCGAGCTTCGACGCGATCAGGCGCTTGGGTACGTCGAGCGTCACCACGCCGCTCTCACCTTCCTGAGCTTGGTACAGGAAACGAACCACCCGGTGACTGGCGTTTGCCAGCGCCAGGGTGTCAATTTCATTGAGGCGTTGATGCAGCCGGATGCTGAGCGTGGCGAGGATGTCCAGGCAGATGCTCGGATGTTCTTCGAGCATGCGGCGGTAATGTGAGCCGTGCAAGCTGGCGACCAGGCTGGCCTTGAGCGCCGTGGCGCTGACCGGATAGCTGGGGGCGCCGGTGAACAGAAGGGCTTCGGCGAAAGACTCGCCGGGCCGTATGATTTCAACCAGCTTCTCCTGGCCATCACTGACTATCCGGTGCAGTTTCACTTGCCCGCTGAACAGAAAGTAGAACCGATCGGCCTTGTCGCCCTGATGAAAAAGTGCCGCGCCGACTGTCAGCCGCTTGAGGTTTGCCGAGGCGCACACCTCTTGCAACGAGGCGTCCGGCAGCCGGGCGAACAGGTGATGACGACGCAGCTCAGCGATCAAGGATGTTTCGGTGAGCATGGTTCCCCCCTGGCGCGGGACCGGATTGTTCGAGGTTGCATCCTAGAAAAACACCAATCCGTCCTTCCTTGATCTGAGACAAGATCCGCTTCTGTAGGCGCGCGCTGAGGCAGACGGTCAATTTCCTCGGCATACTGCGGAGCGAGTCGGCTGGCGCCAGGCGTTCAGCTCTTTCGATATCGAGATGGTTCTTCTCAACTCCAGCCCCAGAACTGTAGATACCAGCCATAGCCGACGAGTGCTGTGCCCAGGCCCGCGCAGGTGAAGGCGCTGAGTCGGCGCAGGCCATTGGCGCCGTGGCGACTGATCACACCCCAGGCCAGATACAGGGTCCAGGCGATAGCGCCGGTTAGCATCAGGGCCCTGACCGGTTGCGCCCAGGCAAGAATGAAGCCTTCATAGCGCAGCAGCCTGATGGTGGTCGCTGACAGCCCAAGGAACAGCCCGGCCCCGCCCAGCGGTATAAAAGCCAGTGCCAGATGATGGAACACATTGTCGCCACGACGCATCAGGTGAACCGCTCCGCGTAGCAGCAACCAGAGCGCACCGCCAATCACCAGCGAGCTGGCGCCGATGTGGGTCAGGATAGCGGCGCCGTCGAGCCAGCTGAACGCATCGTTGGCCTGCGGGTAGTGGGTCAGCAGCCACCAGGGCGCGTTGGTTTCGAGCGGCCAGAAGATGTCGCGATCGACCAACCATTCGGCGGCGGTCTGCTTGAGAGTGATGAACCAGGGGCTGCCCGTCCATTGGAAGGCGCCCATCGCCAGGCCGATCATGCCGAACAACAGCAAGGTGCTGTCCCAGTGCTGATTCTGTGCCTGGTTGCCGACGATGAGTATTTCCGCGTTGGGTGAGCGTGCGCTGAGGGCGACGGCACCGCGCTGTCCGCTGCAACGACCGCAGGCGTGACAGTCACTGTTGCCCTGCATGCGGCGAATGTCGATCAGCGGGGCGCAGTTGGGTGTAGGCCGGTGCGGCGCCTGATTGGCCAGCCAGCGCTCCTCGTCCACCTTGTAGTGAACCGGCGCAAGGCGCGCGAGCAGGCCGAACACCCCGCTCACCGGGCACAGGTAGCGGCACCAGACCCGCTTGCCACGCCCGTAGAGAAAGCCGACCAGCATGGCGGCGACGGTCGAGCC
>Ga0233383_1000029_pt1 | contig 65623 bp, 55 predicted proteins | sample ElkDunMinimDraft_14_FD_191542 | JGI IMG/M metagenome (GOLD analysis project Ga0233383, IMG submission 191542) | Fecal eukaryotic communites from dung pellets of Tule Elk in California, USA - Elk Dung G16 | ecosystem: Host-associated > Mammals > Digestive system > Large intestine > Fecal | place...
CGCGACAGCGACCGGGGAGGCGGGTCGGCCTCGGTCGGGTCATGCGTGGGCGTCGTGTCGGTCATGGCTCTCCTTCCGGGCGGTCCCGGGCTTTCGCGGTCGCGCGGGCGCGCGACGACCCCGTGGGGTCGTGCTCAGGGCGCGCTCGGGTGCACGACGGCGTCCCGCGCGTCGGTGCGCGGTCACGGGTCGTCGGGGCGTGGGGCGGGTGGGGATGTGGGGTCTGGTCTGAGGCGTCCTGCGGGTGCGCGAGAGCGCTCCCTGGCGCAGGGTTGCGATCGGACAGGTCAGGGACGTGCAGATCGGACGGTGCATGGAGGGGGCTCGACACGCGACCGGGTAGGGGCCGGCCGGGGCGAGGTCCGGGGCCGCCGTGGCCCCGCCGGGACACGCTTCGGTGCGTGCCGCGCGGCTGTCGGTCCGGACGCCGAGCTCCCCTGGGCCGGTGTCCGGTCCCCTGGTCGGATCCAGGGGCAACGAGACTCATGACACCGCAATCGGACAGCGGTGTCAACCGGCAGACGAAAGTTGTGTCGACAACAAGCAAAAGTCGCGAAGCGGCCATCGGACTTTTAGTCATGGTCCGGCGTGACCAGGCCGTGAGCGGTCTTGCGGGACGCCCGGCGACCGGGCCACGACGGGTGTGCGACCCGACCCCGTGATGGAGTGACCGCGTGACGCACGATCCTGCCGCATGGCCCGTCCGGGAGTCGAGCCTCGACGTCGACGGCCCGGAGGCCGTCGCGTCACTCCTGTCCCTCGCCGACCTCCGGGTCGTGCACGACCGCGAGGAGATCCGGCTCAGCCCCGAGCGGCCGACGCACGAGCTGCCGCTCGTCCCCGGCGAGCAGGACCCCTGCCCGCGCAGCCGCCGGGCCGCGCGCCGCTCTTCTCCTCGTCCTGAGCCGCGGCGGCACGTCGGGGACCGCTCCGCGCGCAGGACGACTCAGCCGGCGAGCACCTCTCGCAGCGCCGCCGCGAAAGCGGCCGGGTCGTTGTCCGGCGACCACTCGTTGACCATGAAGCCGCCGTGGTCCCCGGGGAACGTCACGGCCTCGACGCCCAGCAGCGCGGCCAGCGCGGCACCGCCGCGCCACGCGAGCGTCCCCTCGCCCTCGGCGCTGACCACGGGCACGACGCGGGTGCCCGACGCGCGCAGCGCCGCCGCGTCCGGCGACCACGACGGCATCGTCGCGAGGTTCCGGCCGAGCAGCAGGTCGTCGCGCGACCCGTCGTCCTCGGTGGGCATGCCGAACATCGCCGGGTCCGGGGCAGGACGGTCGAGGTAGTCGGCGGGCAGCGGACCCACGTGGCTGACGAGCGCGACGAACTTGGCCATCGCGGGCCCGAAGCCCTCGCGCCGGTACGTCTCGACGATGTCGGCCTGGACCGCCGTCGAGACGTCGGCGTCCTCCAGCAACGGCGTGATCGGCGGCTCGTGCGAGACGAACGTGCGCACCTCGCCCGGGTACCGCGCGACCCACGACAGCCCGACGACGCCCCCGCCGCTCGACCCGAACACGTCGACCGGACCGATGCCCAGCTCGGCGACGACCCGGTGCAGGTCGTCGGCGTGGAGGTCGACCGAGACCTCGCCGTCGGGCGCGAGCGTGCTGCGCTCGGTGCCGCGCGGGTCGTACGTGACGACCACGCGGTCGTCGAGGAGGCCCACGAGCTGCTCGAACCCCGACGCGGCCATGGGCGAGCCCATGGCCACGAGCGGCGGGAGGTCGCTCGGCGCCTGCGGCGTCCACACGTCGTAGGTGACGACGGCGCCCGGCGCGTCCAGGGTGTAGGTCTTGCGTTCGCTCATGATGTCCTCCAGGTCGGTGCGCCCGTGGTGCGCACCGCGGGCTTCGAACGTTCCGACAGCGCGGCGAGCGAGAACTCATCGGACCATGGTCCCGGTCTCACGAGGCATCACCTCGCGCGTGGTCTTTCGGCGCCGGCCCGGCGGTGGCAGCCGCAGCACGCCGCTCCTGGATCTTGCGAGCGCCGGAGTGCCCGGCGAGCAGGTTCCGCTGGAACTGGACCTCGAGGTCGAGCGCGCTCCTCCCCGCCCTGGTGATGGCGACCCAGGTCCGCCGACGACGTCCCGCGCCGCTCGTGGACACCGCGACGTGGCCGTGGCGCAGCAGGGCCTGCAGGTGCTGTCCCAGGAGGGCGTCGTTGAGCCCGAGCGTGCGCCGCAGGTAGGAGAGGTCGGCGTCGTCGGTCTCGTCGAGGACGACGAGGATGCCGAGCCTGACGTGCTGGTGGACCGTCCCGTCGACGTGCGCGAGGGGGTCCGGCTCCTCACCGTCGCCCGTGGCGCGTTCGCGCGCGAGGGCACCCGCGGCGAGCGCGAGGAGCACCGCGGTGCAGATGCCGAGCACGGCCGCACCGGGCTCCGGACCGAGGAACGCTACGTGGTTGGCGACCGCGTGCAGGCTCACGGCCGGGCCGACCACGAGCAGACCGAGCCCGGGCGCCCACAGCCGCGGGTCCCGTCCGCGCCACCCCAGGAGGAGGAGCCCGAGGCCGAGCACGAACACCGGCCCGAGGAAGAGCACGAGGATCTGACCAGGCGGGAAGAGCGTCACCAGGGACGTTGCCACAGCCAGGAACCCGTACCCGTCGCGGCCGGTCCCGACGCCCTCGACCCGCCGCTGCACGGTCATGGCGACGAGGACCGCGACGGAGACGACCGGTGGGACGAAAGCCTGCGGGTAGATCCACCAGTCTGCCGTCTCGCCGTACGTGAGGAACGCCAGACCGAGCGCGTTCGCGAGCAGCGGGATCGAGGAGGCGTGCCGCGCCGCACGCTGGCGACCGCGGATCTCCTCGACGTCGTCTGCCATGGCCTCACCCTGCCAGGGACGGTCACGCCTGGCCAGGCTCCCGGCCCGTGCGCTCCTCGACGCGTCCGAGGTCGTGCTCGCGCTCGCCGGCCGCGGGTGGTGATGGCATCTGCCGTCTCCCGTCGTCGCCTCGGCGCCGGTCCCCGCCACCACGAGGGGATTTCCGGCGGGCCCCGACGGACGACGGCCCCGTGGGACGATCGGTGCGAAGCGTTCCGAAGGAGCACTACTCTCGCAGGATGCCGTCATCGAGGACCGCCCCCGCCGTCGTCGTCGCGGGGCTGCTGACCGCGGCCCTGTGGGTCGTGACCGGGCAGCTCGCGGGCTGGCTCCGCTCCGGGACGGCGGACCTGGTGCCGGGCGCCGTCCTCCGGGCGGCGCTGCCCCACCCGACCGGGGCCGTCTCCGCCGGCGAGCCCCTGTCCGGGGCGACGATCCTCGCCGCCGCGCTCGCCGGCGCCGTCGGTGCGCTCGGCACCTACCTCGCGCTGCGGCGCCTGCCCTCGGGGACCGGGCGCTGGGCGACGTTCCTCGCCGTGTGGTTCTCCGTCGTCGCCGCGTCGGCGCTCGCCGGTTCGGCCCTGTGGTTCGCGGGGATCACGCTCCCGTGGACCGCCCAGACGCTCGAGGAGTTCGTCGCGGCCGCGTTCGGCGGGTACTGGGGGCTGGCGAACGGCGTCGTCGTCGCCGTCGCGGTGGCCGTCACGCGTGACCTCGTCGACCGCCACGACGACCCCGCCGGCACGCGCCACACCCGCACGCCGGCGCGGGTACGGGCGTGGCCGGCCGCGCTCGGCGCGGGCATGGCGACCGGCCTGCTGTGGGCGGGGGCCGGCGTCGCGCGCACCCTGGTGCCCGTCCCGGTCGACCCGCAGACCTCCTGGGGGATCGCGCGCGACGTCGTGCTGCTCCCCGCAGCTCGCATCCCCCTCGACCAGGCCCAGCTCCTCGCGCACCCGGTCCCGCTCGTCCTGCCCGTCGTCGTGGGCCTCGTGGTCGCGGTCCTCACCGGGCTCGCGACCCGCCGTCTTCCCCCGGCCGAGGGCCGCTGGCCCCTGCTGCTCGCGGTGTGGCTGGCGTGCGTCCTCGGGTCGGCGCTCGCGTCGGTCGTCCCGCTCGTCGTCTCGGCCGTCGAGGCGGGTGGCGCGCTGCCCGACGCCGGACGCACCCTCCCGGTGCTCGAGGCCGGCCTGGCCTGGGGCCTGGTGTGCGGGGTCTTCGTGGCGCTGCTCGCGGTCGTCGTCCACGGGTACGCCGGTCCTGTGGCCGCCGGGGACGAGCCGTCGGACGAGCCGTGGCCGGCGCCGTCGGGCACGGTGGGCGAGAACGCGGCCGACGGAGCCTCGGCCGGCGCGGCCGCCGGCGCCGACGGGCCGAAGGACGCCGAGGGGGCCGCCGCGACGCGGCCGGGCGGCGACGCCCGCGCGCACGACGACGTCCCGGCGAACGCCTGAGCGGCGCCACGCCACGGTCCACGAGTCGCGGCCGACGTCCTAGCCGACGGGGTCGGAGAGCAGCTCCTCGGAGACCTTGCGCACGAGCTCGTCGACGTCGGGCTCGTGGTCCCACCCGGCGACGTACCGCGCGAGCATCTGGCGCTCGGCCTCCCGCAGGCGCTCCGCGGCGGCGAGCCCGGCCTCGGTCGCGGTGACGGTGTCGCCGTCGACGGTGACGAGTCCGCGCTCGGCGAGCGAGCCCGCGACGTCGCGCACCTGCGTCGCCGTCGCGCCCGACCGCTCGGCCATCGTCGTCACCGAGCGCGGGCCCTTGAGCGCGGCGCGCGTCACCATCCAGCACTCCGCCGGCTCGAGGCCGACCTGCACGGAGATCGTGCGGTAGGCGGCGAGCGGGTCGCGCGCACCGACCCGTCGCCACAGGATGAGGCGCAGCTCCTCCAGGGAGGTGCGGCTCGACGGCAGCGCGAACGCCTCGCCCGCCGCGTGCCCGGCGACCTCGGCCGTGTCCGGGGCACCGGCGTCGCGCGACGTGGCGCGCAGCGTCGTCTCGGGCAGGAACCACGTGAGCGCGAAGGCGACGACCGCGACGGGCACCGCCCAGAGGAACACCGTGTGCAGGGACTCCGCGTACCCGTCGAGGAACCAGTCCTGCACGTCGGCCGGGCAGCGCGCGAGGCCCGTGGTCGACGCGGCGAGCGTCGCCGGGTCGCAGGGCGGGACGGCGTCCGCCGGCACGCCGGTGCCGAGGTTCGCCCCGAGGCGGTTCGCGAAGATCGTGCCGAACACGGCCACGCCGACGGACGACCCGATGGTCCGGAAGAACGTCGCACCGGACGTCGCGGTGCCGAGGTCGCGGTACTCGACCGCATTCTGCACCGCGAGGATCAGCACCTGGTTGACCATGCCGATCCCGAGCCCGAGGACGAACATGCTCAGCCCCGCCTCGAGCGTCGAGGAGTCCCTGTCCAGGAGCGACAGGAGGAACAGCCCGACGCCGGTGATCGCCGTGCCCAGCACGGGGAAGACCTTGTACCGACCGGTGCGGGAGATGATCAGCCCCGACCCGATCGAGGTCAGCAGCAGGCCGAGCATCATCGGTGTCATCTCGAGCCCGGAGACGGTCGGGCTCGACCCCTTGACCTGCTGCAGGTAGAGGGGCAGGAACGTGATCGCGCCGAACATCGCGAACCCGACCGCGAAGCCGATGACGGACGCGACCGAGAACACGCGGTTGCGGAAGAGCCGCAGCGGGAGCACCGGCTCCGCGGCGCGCTGCTCCACGAGCACGAACGCGACGAGCGCGAGCACGCCGACGGCCGCGAGCCCGTACACCTCGGGCGAGCTCCAGCCCCACGTCGTGCCGCCCAGGCTCGTGATGAGCACGACCGCCGTCGCGACGACGCCGACGAGGACGATCCCGGCGTAGTCGATGCTCGGTCGCTTGGTCGCGGCGATGCTCGGCAGCACCGCGACGACCGTCACGAGCGCGACGACGCCGACGGGGACGTTGACGTAGAACACCCACCGCCACGACAGGCTGTCGACGAAGAAGCCGCCCAGCAGCGGGCCCGCCACGGACGCCACCCCGAAGACGGCGCCGAAGAGGCCCTGGTACCGGCCGCGCTCTCGCGGGGGCACGACGTCGCCGACGATCGCCTGCGCCAGGACCATGAGACCGCCACCGCCCACGCCCTGGATCGCGCGCCACGCGATGAGCTGGCCCATCGTCGACGACGTCCCGGCGAGGACCGACCCCACGAGGAAGATGAGGATGCACACCACGAACAGCGGCTTGCGCCCCACGAGGTCGCCGAGCTTGCCCCACAGGACCGTCGTCGCGGTCGACGCGAGCAGGTACGCCGTCACGACCCACGACAGGTGCTCCCCGCCGCCCAGGTCGGACACGATCGTGGGCAGCGCGGTGGCGACGATGGTCTGGTCGAGCGCCGCGAGCAGGACGGCGAGCATGAGCGCACCGAAGATCACGTAGACGCGCCGCTGGGGGAGCGCCTCCGTGCCCGACGGGCCGCCCGTGGGTTCCGCCGCTGCCTCGTCCGTCGGTCCGGTCACGGCCCCTCCCCGGGTGCGACGCTCGCTCGTCGCAGGATCGCACGGCGGCCGACCGTCGGCACGTTCGCGCCACGTCCGGTGGCGGTCCGGTCAGGAGAACATGTCCTCGTACGCCGACACCCCGCCCAGCGGCGCGAGGAAGGCGGCGAGCGCCGGCAGGACGTCGACGTCGCCACCCTCGACCGCGCGGACCGCGGCGACGAGGAGGCGTTCCACCTCGGCGACGACCGCCGGGTGCGCGACGTCGAGGCTCCCGTCGGTCTCGGAGAGGATCGCCTCGGGCACGAGGCTCCCGAACCACAGTCCGATCCAGCCCCGCGGCGACGCGGACGTGTCGAGGAAGACCGGGAGGTGGGGGGCAGCCGTCGAGAGGCGGACGACGAGGTCGCGCACGACGGGGTCGGTCCAGACCGGTCCGTCCAGGGTCTCCTCGAAGGACAGCCGCAGCCGCCGCAGGAACGCGCTGTTCCCCTCCGTGCTCGTCCCCGGAGCCTCGATCGCGTGGCACCTGGCGATGAGACCACCGACGAGCCTCGCGAGGGCGTCCGCCTCGTCGGACCCGGGGTCCTTCGCCGCGAGGAGGGCCCGCCGGTTGACGACGATGTCGCGCGGGTCGGGCACGATCGTCGCCCACCAGGCCGCTCCGCGCTCATCGATCGTCCGGACGTGGGCGGAGCTGCGCCGCAGCAGTCCCTGGGAGACGGCGGCGTGGAGCGCGGCGAGGAAGGCGTGCGCCCGACGGTCGTCGTCGTCCGTCGCCCCGGACCAGTGCTCCGGGTGCCAGGGGTCGAGGTTGCCCGCGAGCATGCCCGCCTCGCCGGTGTCGGTCGCGGAGAAGACGACGCCGGGCACGGCCGGGACGTCGTCCCACCGCCGGACGTCGCGCACGACGGCATCGGGCCCGCCGGGGACCTGCGCTGCCCAGCGCGTCGTCGCGGCCACGTAGGGGCCGGAGAAGGTCCGGGTCCACGGCTCGTCGCCGGTGATCGCGAAGGGCTCGCCGAGCACGGCGTCCGCCCCGAGCCGGTCCCGCACGAGCGCGAGGGCATGCGCGAGGTCGAGCTCACCAGGTGTGATCTCGTCGCGCGTCACGGTCTCGACGATCGCCCAGAACGCCGTCTCGGGCGAGGACGAGGCCAGGCTCGCGGAGGTGACGACCCCGAACGTCTCGAACGCCGCGTCGTCGCCCCACCACAGACGGAGGAGGTCGTAGCACGCCCGGTAGTCGTGGTCCGGTCCGGTGTCCGCCAGGAAGTGCCAGAAGGCGGTCGGGTCCTCGATCCCCGCCGAGCAGCGCGCCTCGACGTACGTGGCCTGGCCCTCGAGCAGACGTCGCACGGAGACCCCGCGGGCCCGGTGCTCGAGCCGTGCCAGGAGACCTGCGCAGGTCCTGAGCGCCGGGTCGTCGTCGGGCATCTCGCGCATCCCCGGTCCCAGCCGCCCTTGCCGGAACTGGTCCTGGAGGCGAAGGGCCGTACCGCGCACCTCGTCCTCCCACGCCCGGCACCAGAGCGCGAAGAAGGGCATGGACCAGCGCTGCACGGCGTGCGCGTGCTCGTGCATCGCGGACAGGCGCACCCGGGCGGTCGCGGCCGGGTCGTCGACGGCAGCGACCTGGTCGTGCGTCACGGACAGCCCGACGAGCCCCGTCGCGTAGTCGTACCATCCGTGCACGTCGTCGGCGTCCGGCAGGAGGCTCCGAAGCTGTGCGAAGGTGAACACGAGCCCGCCTCAGGCCCGGACCGACAGCGCGGCCGCCGCGACGCCGAGCCCGCCGAGGCACAGCGCTGCGTACGCGAGGGCGAGCCGTCGTCGCTTCGCCGACACGAGACGGGCGTACGCAGCGCGGACCACGTCCGGGTCCCGCGGTTCGTCGAGCTCGGCGGGCGCCGGGGACTGCGCCCACGTGGCGAGCAGGTAGGCGAGCGTGAGGAGGACGACCGGCAGGGCGCCGAGCAGGCCGGAGAAGCGGGCGCCCGCCGCCCCCAGGACCGCGAGCGCGGCGACGTAGACGGACCAGAACCACCCGACACCCGTCGCGAGCCGCTCCGCCTGCGCGGTGAGCCCCGGGATCGTCGCCCGGACGAGGCCCGCGCCGAGAGCCAGCCAGAACCGGTCGTCGACGCGGTCGAGGCGCTCGGGCTCACCCACCGCCGGTACCCGCGGCATCGTCGTCGACACGCACCTCGTAGCGGTACGAGTGGCCGTCGGGACAGTCGAGGTAGGGGCGCCGCACCCCGCCCGTCGGGCGGGCGGCCCCGTTCCGCCGCGCCAGGACGTGCAGCGCGGGACCCGGCGGACGGTCGTACGTCACGTGGTGCGGACAACCCGGTTCCTTGCAGTCGAACGTCTGCATGTCGCGGCCTCCTGGCCCCAGCGTCCCGGAGCGGGGAGGCGCCGCGCCAGTAGCCCGGCGCCTTTTCACCCGTACGTCACGACCGGCACCGTTCCGCACGCGGCCACGTGGTCGACACCTCGGCGCCGCACGTCGGAAACCGGGGCGTCCTAGCGTCGGCCGTGACCAGCACACCGGGACCACCGGAGAGGGCACAGCGACGATGACCCTGACGATGACGCTCGTACGGCACGGGCAGACCTACCTCAACGCACGGCGCCACCTGCAGGGGTCGTGCGACTCACCCCTGACGCGCAGCGGCCGCGCCGGCGTGCGCGTCACCGCGCAGCACCTGGCGCGCCACGACTTCGGCGCCGCGTACTCCTCGCCGCAGGGCCGCGCGGTCCTCACCGCGATGGAGATCCTGCGCCACCACCCCGACCTCCCGCTCACCGTCGACCACGACCTGCGCGAGCTGTCGTTCGGGTCGTTCGAGCGCCGCCCCGAGTCGCAGCTCGACGCGATCGAGCCGTGGGCCGAGCTCGTGCCGCGCTTCCTCGCCGGGACCCACCCGGGCGTCGGGGGCGGTGAGTCCGGTCACGACTTCATGACGCGGGTGCGGGACGTGTTCACCCGCGTCGTCGCGGCGCACGACGGCGCGTCGCGCCCGGGCGCGACGCAGGACGAGCACGTGCTCGTCGTCGGGCACGGCCTCGCGCTCGGCGCCTGGCTCGCCACCCTCGCCCCGTCGGGCCTCGTGGCGCTGCCCAACGCGTCGGTCTCGACGGTCGAGGTGACCGACGGCGTGCCGCGCGTCGTCGCCGTCGGTGTCGACGTCGCCGGCCACGGGCACGTCGCCGCGCGTCCGGCGTCTGCCCCCGCGAGCGCCGTCGTCCCGGTCTGACGCCGTCCCGGTCCGGCGCAGCCCCTGAGCCGGGAAATCCGTTCCGTCGCCCGGCGTCGTGCCGCACACTCGGGGCGTGACCGCAGCGACGACGGCCCCCGGCTCCCCGTTCACCGTCCGCTCCGGCGGGCTCGACGACGCCGGCGCGATCCTCGCGCTGTTCGACGAGCGCATCGCCTGGCTCGCCGCGCGCGGCTGGACCGGTCAGTGGGGCGCCGAGCCGTTCTCGGCGAGCGCGCGGCGGGTCGAGCAGGCGCAGCGCTGGTGCACGCAGGGCGAGGTCCGCGCGGCCGAACGCGACGGGCGGGTGCAGGCGTTCGTCGTGCTGGGCGACCACCACGACTACGTGCCCGCACCCGACGAGCCCGAGCTGTACGTCCAGGTGCTCGTCGCGGCGGCCGGCCCGGATGCGCGCGGCGCCGGGGCCGTCCTCCTCGACGACGCCGCGCGGATCGCGGCCTCGCGCGGCCTCGCGCGGCTGCGCGTCGACTGCTACGGGGGCAACGACGGCCGGCTCGTCGCGTACTACCGCAGCCAGGGCTTCGAGCCGACGGAGACGTTCACCGTGAAGGACTGGCCGGGCCAGCTGCTCGTGCGCCCGGTCTGACCCCGGTCCGTGTCCCGGCGCCGGGCGGTCACCGGCCGGTGGCCCCGCTCCCCCGGCGCGCGGCCCGTGCTCGCGCGTCGTCGTGCGCCGCGCGCAGTAGGCCGAGGACGAGCGCCGTGGTGCGCTCGCCGGAGTTCACGACGGCGACCCACCCCAGTGCGCCGTAGACCGGGTGCGGCACGACGACGTCCGTCGCACGGACCTCGGACGCGTGGCCGTCGCGCGGGTCGGTGCCCAGGAGCTCGCGGAACCGCGCACGCCCCACGTGCACGTTGACCCTCCAGCGGCCCTCGGTCCCACCGAGGCGCGACGCCGCGTCGTCCGGGTAGTCCTTGGTGACGATCGTCCCGTAGGGCTGGCCGTGCGGGACCGCCCCGTCGGGCGAGTGGTAGAAGAAGTGGTCGCCGACCGCGAGGTCGGGGAAGGCGCCGCCTGGCTCGGGCGAGAGCACCAGGACCTCGTCGAACGACCGGACCTCGTCGAGGATCTGCTCCATACTCATGGTTCGAGTGTGTGCTTGAAGTGCTTGCGGAGGGTTGACCGGGTCCGATGACATCGACGGGATCGACACCGCAGCGCCTGCGGACGTCCGACGTCGCGCGCGCGTCGGGCTGGTCCGTGCAGCAGGTGCGCGACCTCGAGCGCCTCGGCGTCCTCCCCCCGGCCGTCCGCTCGCCGAACGGGTATCGCACGTTCACCGGCGAGCACGTCCTCGCCCTGCGCGCGTACCGGGGGCTCGCGGCCGCCGTCGGCCCGGTCGTCGCGCGCCGGACCCTGCGCGACGCCCGGGCCCTGCCGCGGGACGAGGCCGCGGCGCTCGTCGGCGCGCTCCACGTGACGCTCGCGCGCGAGCGCGAGGAGGCGCTCGTCGCCCGGCGTGCGCTCCTCGCGATCCGCGCCGAGGCGGACGACGAGGCGGGCCGCCCCGACCGGACGCGGGCGCGGACGCACGTGGTCCAGGACCCCGCCGCCGAGGGCGGCAGCCTCACCATCACGCAGCTCGCGGGAGCGCTCGGCGTCCGGGCGTCGACGCTGCGCTTCTGGGAGAAGGAGGGGCTCGTGACACCGCAGCGCGTCGGGACGCGCGCCGGGACCGTGTCGGCCCGGACCTACCCGCCGTCGGCGGTCCGCGAGGCGCGCATCACCGCCGCGCTGCGCGCCGCCGGGTACCGGGTGCCCGAGGTCCGGCACGCGATCGAGGCGCTCCGCCGGACCGCCCGGCCGGACGCCGACGTCGACCCGCTCGCCGCGCTCGACGACCGGCTCGACGCGATCGCCCGCCGGACCCTCGCGCTCCTGCGGGCCGGCCACGACGTCGCGCGGCTGCTGACGGGCGAGCCCGAGCCGTCCGGGTGACGCTCGGGTGGACGCCACAGGGGGCGGCGTCCCGTCACGTGTCCGTCGCTCCGGCGTCGCCCGGCGTCCACCGGAGCGCAACGCGGCGTTCCTAGGGTCGCCGGGGCAACCGACCCGACGTTCGGAGGACCCGATGACGACCACCCGACGCCACGCCGTGCGCGGCACCGCCGCCGCACTGGCGGGAACACTCCTCGCGAGCACGCTCGTCGCCGCGGCGACGACGACCGTGACCGTCCCCTTCGCCGCTCCGGTCGCCGCCGCGCCCGGCGACGTGCTGCTCGCCGAGACGTTCGACGGCGACACGCTCCCCGGCGGCTGGACGCCCGTCCTCGGCGACTGGCGGGTGCGCGACGGCCGGCTCGTCGGCGACGCGCCGGACGGGTCGTCGCCCGCGCGCATCGTCTTCGGGCAGGCGGCGCAGAACTACCGGCTCGACGCCACGCTGCGCTTCGAGAGCGTCGACAACGCGACGCGCTGGGCCGGGGCGATCCTCGACGTCGCGCCCGACGGCGCCACGCCGTGGTGGCAGGCGGTGCTGCGCAGCACCACGACCGCGCCCAACGGCGTGGAGATCGCGCAGCGCACCACCGCGGACGCGTGGAACGTCCCGTACACCGGGTCGGCCGCTCAGGACGCGGCGACCGGCCGCGACGTGCACCTGTCGGTCGAGGTGCAGGGAGCGGCGGTCACGTACGCGCTCGACGGGTCGACCGTCCTCGAGGGCCGCATCGACCGGTCGCGCGACGGTGCGCTGGGCTTCGTCACGGCCGGGGCGACCGTGAGCATCGACGACGTCACCGTCACGGAGATCGAGCCCGCGTCCCACGTCGGCGACGAGGGCGAGCTCCCGGTCACGGTCGCGCACCGCGGGTACTCGTCCGTCGCGCCCGAGAACACGCTCGCCGCCGTCGCAGCGGGCATGCGCACGGGCGCCGAGTACGTCGAGATCGACGTGCACACGACGGCGGACGGGGTCCCCGTGGTGCTGCACGACCAGACGGTCGACCGCACGACGGACGGCTCGGGCGACGTCGCCGTCCTGCGCGGCGCCGACGTCACCGGGCTCGACGCCGGGTCGTGGTTCTCCCCCGCGTTCGCCGGTCAGCGCCTGCCCACGTTCGCCCAGGTCCTCGAGCTGCTCCCCACCGGGTCGTCCACGCTCCTGCTCGAGATCAAGGGCCCCGAGACGTCCGCCGAGGTCGAGCGCGTCGTGGACATGATCGTCGACGCCGGGCTGGGGGACCGGGTGGTCCTGCAGTCGTTCGACGTCGACGCGCTGCGCGCGGCACGCGAGCACGCGCCGCAGATCCCGCGCGGGCTGCTCCGCGGTTCCCTCGACCCCGACCCCGTCGCCGTGGCCCAGGACCTCGGGGCCGTCATGTACAACCCGTCGGCGAGCGCGCTGCTCGCGCGGCCGAGCGTCGTCGCGGACCTCAACGCGGCCGGGATCGCCGTCATGCCGTACACCGTCAACTCCGCGGCGGACTGGGCGCGGCTCACCGAGATCGGCGTCGACGGCATCATCACCGACCGCGCGGGCGCGTTCGTCGGCTGGAAGCAGGCGCGCGAGCAGCAGGCACCCGCCCCCGCCGCGCCGACCGTCGCGGTCGTGAGCCCGGCGGAGGGCGCCGAGGTCGAGCGCGGCGCGGTGCTCGTCGTCGCCGCGAGCGCCACGGACGCGGACGAGGTGGTCCTCACGCTCGACGGCGAGCCGGTCGAGAACGGCGCCGCGGTCCCGGCCGCCGACCTCGCGCTCGGGGAGCACACCGTCGTCGCGACCGCGCGGGGGGCGGGCGGGGAGGCCACAGCGGAGCGCACCGTCGTCGTGACTGTCACTGCGGAGGGCCTGCGCGCGCGCCTCGCGCTGGTCGACGTCCCGCCCGGCCAGCTCGTCAGCGCGCTCACGGCGACCCAGGCGGGACGGTGGGCGACGGTGCGGCGGGTCGTCGAGCGCTTCGTCGACGACGCGCCGACGCGCGAGCGCCTGCTCGAGGAGATCGACCACCTCGACGGCCGCTGACCGTCCCCCGCCCGCACCGGCGGTCCGACGACCCGCCCCCGGCCGGCCCTCACCGGCCGGGGGCGGGCCCGCTCGCACGCCGGGCGAGGGTGCGCCGCCGCGCGGTCACGTGCCCGCAGAGGGATCTGCGAGCCGGTCAGCGCGCCCGGTCGTAGACCACCGCGATCTCGCCCGACGCGCCGACCTCCTGGTGGGCCCCGCGCTGCTGTTGACGAGGATCTCGCCCTCGCCGGAGGCCCGGAGCGCGGTCACCACGTCGGCGGCGGGGGCGTCGACCACTCGCGTGCGCTCCCAGGGTGCCTCGGCCAGCGTCGTCGAGAGGACGACCTTGTCCGTGGCGACGAGCCACCGCGCGTACCCGCGGTCGCGGGGGTCCGCGTCCTCGTCGTCCGCGACCGGCGGCCAGTACGCGAGGAACCCCTCGGCGTTCACCCGGCCGAGCACGGCCGTGGTCGCGTCCGCGCACATGCGGGTCATGTGGTCGCGGGCGGTGTCCGTGGCGACGTAGGGCGCGAAGGCGCCGAAGTCCGAGTATTCGTCCCTGGTACTGCCGGAGAGCAGGGGCTCAGAAGCCCTCGGGCGGCGTGAACTGGGAGAGCGTGAGGACGGCGCCCTGCGGGTCGCGCACCTCGGCGTCGCGCGTCCACTCGGTGTACGCCGTCGAGAGCACGACGGCGCCCGCACGCTCGGCCGCCGCGGCGGCCTCGTCGCGGTCCGCGACGGCGAACGTCACCGTGTGCCGCGCGGGGCCGTCGGGCACGACGCCCGCGACGACGTCCCGGAACCCGGGTGGCGCACCCTTCTGGTCCTCGTCGATCTCCGGGCGGACGGTCCGGGCGAGGTGGTCGCCGTACCCGGCGACGCGCGCCATGCCCGCGCCGAGGTCGGGGTCGACCTCCCAGCCGAGCAGCGGCCCGTAGAAGTGCAGCGCACGCTCGACGTCCGGGGTGTGCAGCACGCTGAAGTTCCACGTGCCCGGGTCGTTCACGCGCTGCGCGCCCGGTCGCGCGCCCGGCTGCCACAGGCGGAACGTCGCGCCCTGGGGGTCGCGGACCGTGGCCGTGCGCCCGGCCGGGCCGACGGTCGTCGGCCCGTCGAGGACCTCGCCGCCCAGGTCCGGGACGCCGCGGGACGAGGCGTCCACGTCGTCGACCGCGACGTACGTGATCCACTCGGGGGTGCCCTCGCCGGAGGCGATCGCCGCGACGTCCTGCCCGCCGAGCGACGCGACGACGTATCGCCCGCCCGAGCCCGGCGGGAGCTTCTCCTCGAAGTCCCAGCCGAAGAGGGCGCCGTAGAACGTGAGGGCGGCGTCGACGTCGGGCTGCTCGGTGTCCACCCAGCACGGCACGCCGTGCGGGTACGTGCGGGTCGTGGGCCGGGAGGGCGAGGTGTCCATCACCCCAGGCTCCCACCGCCCGCCCACGCCGTCACGGGTCCGCGCACGACGACGTACCGAGGGCCCGCGGCTATGCCCCGTCCGGGTCGGCGTCCACCCGCCCGTGGTCGAGGAGCCCGTGGATCTCGCCGGCCGGGAACCGGCGGTGGCCGCCGAGGGTGCGCACGGCGCTGATCTTCCCGGCCGCGGCCCAGCGGGTCACGGTCTTGGGGTCCACGCGGAACAGCCGGGCCACCTCGCCGGGGGTGAGCAGGTGGTCGTGCGCGGCCGCCGCCGGCCCGCTGCGGTCGTCCATGGGCGTCGTCCTATCGGAGGAGGGCAGCGATCCGGGCCGGGCGGTCGGGCACGGGGAGCGTGCCCTCCTCGACGACGTCGCGGGCGAGGTCGCGCAGGCGCACGTTGCGGTCGTTCGAGGCACGCTTGAGGACGGCGAACGCGTCGTCGAGCGAGACCCCGCACGCCATCGCGACCATGCCCTTGGCCTGCTCGATCGGCCCCCGCGACTCGGCCGCGGCCGCGATGTCCTGCTGCGCCCGGGACTGCGCCCGCGCCGCGATCACCTGCGTCACGTCGACGAAGTACCCCACGAGCTCGACGACCTCACCGCTGACCCGGTCACGACGCCCCTGCCCCACGACCACCAACGACCGCTCACGCCCCCGGGCATCCATGATCCGGTGCACGCTGGAGAACGGCTCACCCGTGCTCCGCGCCCGGTCGAGCGTACGACGCACCCGGTCCCGGTCCTCGGGATGCTTGTGCGCCAGCACCAGCGCGGTCGTGGGCACCACCTCACCCGGCTCGAAGCCGTGCAGCCGGAAGGTCTCGGACGACCACCACCACTGCCCCGTGGTCAGGTCCAGGCGGTACTGACCGATCGGCTGGTCGGCACCCCGGGACAGGGCCATCTCGATCGCCTCGTGGTCTACGGACATGGTCAGGGCTTCCCTTCGTCGGGACGGAGGAGCCGGTGCCAGACTCGCCTTCGATGCTAACGCGGTTCTCCGGCGCGAGCACTCGCGTGCTCGCGCGCTCGTCGTTAGCGTCGGGGACGCGGCCAGCGTGCCGTGGGCTCGTCGGACGTGAAGAAGCCCGCGCCGACGAGTGCCGACGAGCGCCATGGAGGCCGGACGAGGCGCGCGGGGGGCTGCGGTACGACGGAAGGAAGACCGATCCCCTCGACACGCCCGAGCCACTCGGTGGGACCCGCCCTGCGTCGCCTCGCGTCCCGGCGGGCCGTCGTGCTCGCGCAGCGGGCCGTCGCGGCCGCGCGCCGGCAGTGGGTCAGCCACCCGCGCTGGTCGCTCGCGCTCAAGGGTGCGCTCGCTGCGGCGCTCGCGTGGTTCGTCGGCGTCCTGGCCCCCGAACCGTTCTCCGACTACCCGTACTACGCGCCGCTGGGAGCGGTCGTCGCGACGACGAGCACCCTCGTCCGGTCGGTGCGCGAGTCGGCCCAGGCGGTCCTCGCCATCCTCGTCGGAGCCGCGATCGCCCGGGGGGTCGACCTCGTCCTCGCCCCGAGCGCGTCGTCGGTCGCGCTCGTGGTCGGCCTCGCGCTGCTGTGCTCGCCGTGGCGGTGGTTCGGCGGGATGGGCTCGTGGGCGGTGACCTCGGCCCTGTTCGTCCTCATCATCGGGAACGCGGCGAAGGTGGAGTTCGTCGGCGCGTACGCGGGGCTCGTGGTCGTCGGTGCCGCGATCGGGATCGCGATCAACCTCGTCGTCCCGCCGTTGCCGCTGACACCGTCGGAGCACGCGCTCGACCGTCTTCGCGCGACGCTGGTCGACCAGCTCGAGGCCCTGGCCGACGGGCTCGCGGGCGACCGGGCGCCGTCGCAGCAGGAGTGGGCGGCACGGCGGCGCGAGGTGGACCCGACGCTCGCCCGGGCGCGCGAGGCGGTCGCACGGACGCGGGAGGCCGCGCGGGCCAACGTCCGGCTCCGCCGGCACCGCGACTGGGCCGCCTCGCAGCTGCACCGGGCCGCCGTGCTCGAGGCGTCGGCGGCGGTGGTGGACGACCTCGTGCGCCTGCTCGTGGAGTGGGAGAGCGCGGAGCGCGACGACGTCGCGCTCGGCCCGCGGCTGCGGCCCCTCGCGGCCGCGGCGCTGGGTGCGTACGCGGACGCCCTGCGCTCGGTCGAGAGGGCCAGGGCGGACGAGCCGGCGCTCGTCGCGCTCGACGACGCGATCGAGTCGCTGCGTCGGGCGGTGCTGCAGGCGCGGCGCGAGGTCGACGAGGACTACTTCGTGGCCGGTGCCCTGGTGCTCGCCCTGCGCCGGGGCGCGACGGCGGTCGCCGCGGCGTGATCCGACCGCTCCGCACGCCGACGACCGGCACACGGGCCGCCGGGGCACGCACGAACCGCCCCGGCCCCGCGGCTGGTCGGACGCAGCCACTACGGAGCCGGGGCGGTTCACGCCGTCAGGAGCTCACGGTCACACGTGCGGGAGTCACCCGCAGGGGTACGCGCCGTGCTCCACGACGACCTCGCTCGACACCTCCTCGCCGTCGAGGGTCGCCGTGGCGGAGACGGTCACCGAGCCGGCCTCCAGGGCCGTCGACCGCGTCGCGAACGACTGGTACGCGGCGGCGCCCGGCGCCACCCCCGCGACCGTGCGCGACCCGTACGCCGTCGTGAGCGTCACGTCCGCCGGCACCGTCGACGCGTTGGTCGCGGCGACCGCGAGGTACGCCTTGCCCGCGAGGCACCGCGGCGAGACCGTGACGTCCAGCTCGACGACCGCGGCGTCCCCCGCCGGCGTGACGACGAGGTCGCGCAGGCTCCCGGTGTTGTCGAACGAGCCGAAGCCGACCCGGCCCTCGGCGAACGTGGTGTCGTTCGCGGTGAGGAGCGGGGAGTCCAGCCCGTCCACGTAGACGGCGACGTCGCCGCTGTCCGCGCACCGGACGACCCGCACGTCGTGCCACTCCTCGTCCGTGACCGCGGGCGGCGCACCGACGGCGCCGTCCCACTGGTCGTCGATCCGCTCCCGGTCCTTGCCGTCGACCTTGAAGATGCCGTTGTGGGCGTAGATCGTGTTGTCCTGCGAGAGGTGGGCGTAGTAGTACTGCGTGTCCGACTGCCACCCGAACACCACGATGACGTCGCGGTTGTTCACGGACGCCGGGGCGTCGAGCCGCACCTCGGCGTCGAGCGCGAACGAGCCGAGCTCGGGCCCCTCGGTGAGGACGGCGTACTCGAACGGTCGGCGGATGCCGTCGTTCGGGTTGTCGCCCGCCTCCGCGAGGACGACGGCATCACCGGGGAACTGCCACTTGGCCGGTGTGCGGGGCGCCCAGTGCTCGGCGCCCAGGACGTCGGTGATCGGCTCGCCCGCGGGCGAGCACGACGGCGGCGCGGGCGGCTCGACCGGCTCCGCGCCGAACAGCGCGTACTGCGCGGCGACCTGCTCCGGGGTCGGGACGACGTCGAGGAACATGAGGTCGTCCATGCGCCCGTGGAACGGGTTCGCCTCGCGCGTGTCCTGGGGGAAGCTGCCGCCGATCTTGATGCCCCGAGGGTCGGTGGGGGAGGTGGCGCCGGCACCCCAGGGGTTCGAGGCCGTGTACTGGCCCTCGAGCTCCTCGCCGTTCATGTAGAGCTTCATCTCGCCGCCGGCGAAGTCGAACGTCGCGGCCAGGTGGACCCAGCGGTTGCGCTCGAGGATCTGGTCCCACGGCAGGTCGGCCGCGAACGTCCAGGACCCCGCGCCGTCGACGCGCCGGCCGAGCGCGACGAGCTTGAGCTCGCCACCGACGGTGATGACCTCGAGCAGCGCCCGCACCGCGTGGCCGTCGGAGTCGCCCGTCAGCACGCCGGCCAGGCCGATCGCGTTGTACCGGTCGGCGGGGTTGGCCGTGCCGGAGTTCAGGGCGGGGTGCTCGCCGGTCGGCTTGAACCAGCCCATGACGGAGATCTCGTCCGCGTCCGCGAAGGCACCGAGCGAGTCCACTCCCTCAGGGTCGTAGACGCCGGCCTTCCAGTCGTCGTTCGACGACGCCCCGGGGCTCATCTGCTGGGTCTGCAGCGCCTCGCCCGCGCCCGGGTACGCCCGGTCCGCGACGCGCATCTCGACGCCGCCGTTGACCAGCTCGATGTCGGTGCCGGACCAGCCCTGGTCGGCCTCGAAGGTCGGCGCTCCCTGGACCGCGTGGTCGAAGTCGTAGTGCGCCACGAGGTTCGGGGCGAGCTCGGGCAGGGCGACCGGGGAGGACGCGGTCACGCGACGCGCGCCGGTGACCTTCCAGATCTTCCCGTTCGCCTTGGCGACGAGGTAGAGCTCGCCGTCGGCGTCGGCCCCGAAGCGCAGGTCGACGCGCCGGTCCCCGACCAGCTCCTGGAACGTGGTCTCCTGCCCGTCGGCGAAGACGCGCAGGTGCTCGATCTCCGCCAGGTCGGCGAGGTCGCCGTCGTTCCGGACCATCTCGTCGGCCTCGGTCCCCAGCACCCAGCCACGGACGAGGTCGGTGAAGAGGTAGCGTCCCCGGAGCTCGGGGATGTCCCCGCGGTACACGAAGCCGCCGTTGAGGGCGACGCCCGCGTCACCGGTCTGGCCGGGGTCGCGGTTGTGGTCGTAGGCCGCGACGGGGTAGGTGAACCCGTTCTGCGCGTCGTTCGCGGGCAGCGGGAAGATCTGGCGGTTGTCCGCCAGGAACGGCCCCTCGCGCACGGACCAGCCGAAGTTGTCGCCGGGCTCCACGGCGTACACGGACTCGACCTGCCACTCGCCGATGTGCCCGAGGTACATCGTGTGGTCACCCTCGGGGTCCCAGCTGATCCGGTGCGGGTCGCGCAGGCCGATCGCGTAGATCTCCGGCAGCGCGCCCGGCGTGCCGAGGAACGGGTTGTCGGCGGGGATCCCGTACCGCCCGTTCGAGCTGTCGTCGCCCAGCGGGTCGATGCGGAAGACCTTGCCCTGCGGGGTCGCGAGGTTCTGGGGGTTGCCGTTGCCGACGCCGTTGCCGCCGTCGCCCACGAGGACGTAGAGGTTGCCGTAGTCCGGGTCGCCCTCGGTCACGGTGGGGTTGAACGCGATCTGCTGCACGGTGTGCACGCGGCCGGCGAACGGCACGCGCAGGATCTCGCGGCTCGTGCCCTCGAAGACCTCGGCCGACGGGTCGGCCGCCCTCCACTCGGTCACGACGCTGTGGAACTGCGTGTTGCCGTAGGCGGGGAAGTCCGGGGTGTCCTCGGTCAGCGCCGTGCCGCCCTCGGTGTGCACGGTGTAGAACAGTCCGTTCTCGGCGAAGTCGGGGTGGAACTCCGCGGAGCCGAGGCCCGTGCCGAGGCCGGCGCTGTTGTGGAAGTTGTCGAGGAACTGCTGGCGCACGTCCAGGTACGGCACGTGCTCGCCGGTGTCCTTGTCGACCGTGTAGAGGATCGCGTTGTTGTCGGGCACCATGAGCCGGCCCGAGCCGTCGGGGATCTCGTCGAGGTGCGTGATCCGGTTGTGCCGCACGAGCCGCTGGTCCTGCGTCGCGGGCGTCGTCTGGGACTGAGGCAGCTGGGCCAGCTCGGTCACCTCGATGCCGAGCGTCGAGGGCGTCGGGTCGGGCAGCGGGTTGAGCAGCGGCTCGCTCGGCGTCGTGCCGCCGGCCGCGCAGTCCGCGGGGTTGCCCGTCGGGATCGCGAGGTTCTGCCCGGACGTGTCGACCGCGACGTCGTCGAGCATGAGGCGGCCGGCGCTGCTGGCCCCGTTGATCCAGAAAAACCGGTCGAGCGCCGTCGTGACGCCCTGGCGGAAGCCGAACTGCTGCTCGGTACCCTCGGGCAGCCGCGTGATCTCCTCGTACGGGCCGCCCTGGCTGTAGACGCTGACCTTGTCCGTCGCGTTGTCGGCGACGATCCACACGCACTGCCACGTGTCCCGGGACCAGACGCCGGCGGGCTTGAACGCGCCGCCGTCGCGCACGAGCATGACGTCGTTGTTCTGGTTGTTCACGTAGGCGCGGCTGTGGGGGTAGTCGGACGGCGCGTCGTTGTCCGTGACACCGAAGGACGTGTCGACGCTGCCGTTGCGCATGAAGCGGAAGAACACGGTCCCGGTGGTCCCGTCGGCGATCCCCGGGACGGCGCGGTGGGCGCGCTGCGTGCCGCCGACCATCTCGAGGACCTGGTTGTTGCCGTTGAGCGGGTCCGCGATGACGCGGGCGGCCGAGGAGGCCGACCAGCCGTCCTGCCCGTCGAGGGCGGTGCGCTCGTAGGCCTCGAAGCTGAGGATCTCGGTGAACTCCTCGTCCGCCGCTGCGGCGGCTGGTGGCACGAGGAGGGTCCCTCCCAGGACGGTCGCGAGAGACAGCGCGAGGAGCGCTCTCCCACGTCGACTCGACTGTGTAGACGTCATTGTCTGCTCCACTTTCGTCGGACGGTGATGTGGGTGTGCGCAGGCGACGCGGCCCGTCGGCCGCTGGTGCGGTGCTCCCGTCCTGTCGATGTCACGTCCCTGTGCACGACCCCTGCAGGCTAGGGAAAGCGCTTGCCCACTGTCAAGAGATCTCCAGCCGTCCGAGCGTGGTCGTGCAGCCGTGGTGCGCGGGCCCGCGCGGCCGACCGGGGTCGTCGAGGGGGCGACGCGGAAGGGTCCTCGGGCCGGACGTGACGTCCGGCCCGAGGACCCTTGCGTGGGTGGTCAGCGGTGCTGAGCGTGGTGGCCGTTCCACCCGCCCCACCGGTGGCCGCCGCGGCCTTCGCCGCGGTCGTCGCCCTTCCCGTGGCCCCCGCCCTTGCCGCTCGAGACGAGGCCGTCGCGGGCGAGCAGCACCGTGCTGTCGAGCTGCCCGTCGGCCGTGTCCGCGATGGCGACGACGACCGTCGCCACGCGCTTGGCCTTCACCTTGGCCTCGCACGTCAGCGGGGTGGTGAACGCGTTGAGCTCCGTGTCGTGCGTGCCCGCCTCCGGGTCGTCCGGGGCGAAGTTCGCGACGTAGCGGTCCGCGTTGGTCGCCTCGTTGACGGTCGCGGTCGACACGAGGTCGCGCGTACGGGGTACGAACGAGCACGGCTTCCCGTTCACCCAGACGGCGAACGAGTCGGTGAAGTCACGCTCGCTCCATCCGGCATACTCCTCGCTGCCGAACACGTAGGTGAGCCGCAGGTTCGCGTTGCGCGGCACCACCCGCATGGTGAGGACCGCGGCGTCGTACGTCGTCGCGCCGAAGAGCTCCTCGAGGTCCTCTGCGCCGGCACCGCCGAGATCTCCGGTCGTCGTGAGCTTCTCGTTGGGGCCGAGGATCGACGAGCGCGTGAAGTCGGTGTCCTCCTCGGACTGCGGGTCCGCGTCGATCACGGAACCCGTGCTCAGGGCGACACCGCTCGCGACCCCGGTGGCGTCCAGACCGCCGAACCGGCCGACCTGCACCGGGAGGCCGGAGAACCGTGCGCTGCGGACGTCGACCCCGCGACCGGCGACGGTCGCGGCGAGGTCGTCGACCTCGAGGGCCCGCAGCGAGGTGACGGACTGGCCGGGCGATGCGTGCGCCGAGGTCGCTCCGGCGATGCTGCCGGTCACGACGAGTGCCGCCGCCGAGGCGGTGGCCAGTGCGCGCAGGGCCGGCGACCGCCGGTCGCGCGCGCGTGCGGCCGGGTGCGCCCGGCCGGGGCGTTCAAAGGTGTTCATGATTCTCCATGAGTTGTCGGGATGCGCCCGCGGGCGCCGCCGCGCAGGGCGCGACGCGTACGTCATGGAGGGGGAGGTCTCGCGGAGTTCTCGCGTGCCGCTCAGCCGAAGCCGCGCGAGCGGCCGGCTCGTCGCCAGTCGTCGGGTGCGATGGGACGCACCCTGCGTGTCACCCCCTGTGACAGGTTCCGCGACGTACCTGCCAACTGCTTGACAGGTGTGGTGTGGATCACACTACGCTCGCAAACGTTGGGGGAGAACCGTTCAGACGAAGACGCTCACGCATCCAGCAGAAAGCGAACGGACGTGAAGTCTTCGACACGCACACGATCACGCACGAAGGGGCTGGTGGGCGGTCTGCTCGCCACCGGACTCCTCTTCGGGACCGGCATGCTCGGTTCCACGGCATCCGCGGTGGAGGACGACGAGGCACAGGTGCCGACGTCGCCCACCGAGACCGCTGACGACATCGCGCCCGCACCTCAGGAAACGGTGCCGGACGAGCGCGCGACCCAGGAAGCAGTACCGGACGAGCCCGCACCAGGGCCGCAGGACGAGCCGCCGGGCGACGACGGGGTCGTCACCCCGTTCCGGTTCCCCGGATTCCCGGCTCCGTCGATCCACAGCCAGCAGGCCTACGACCCGGAGGACGACTTCACGGCCCGCTGGACGCGCGCGGACGCGCTCCAGATGCGGGCCATGACGGACCCGTCCGCCCCGGCCGGCGAGAACTCCATGCCGGAGGAGTACACGATGCCGGAGATCCCGCAGGACTTCCCGGTGCTCGTGGACGCCAACGGGACGCAGGTCTGGGTGTGGGACACCTGGACGCTGACGGACGAGCACTCGAACCAGCTGAGCTTCAAGGGCTGGGAGGTCATCTTCTCGCTGGTCGCGGACTCGACCGCCGGGTACACGTTCGACGACCGGCACACCCACGCCCGGATCGGGTTCTTCTATCGGCCCGCGGGGATCCCGGCCGACGAGCGGCCCGCGAACGGCGGGTGGACGTACGGCGGCCACGTGTTCCCCGACGGGGCAGCAGGAGAGATCTTCGAGGACCAGTCGTTCTCGACGGTCACGGAGTGGTCCGGGTCGACCCGCATCATGGACGGCAACAAGCTGCGGCTGTTCTACACGGCGGTCGCCTTCTACCGGGACGCGAACGACCAGGAGATCAAGCCGGCGGACCCGCGGATCGTGCAGACGGAGCTACGCCTCTTCGCGGACGAGGACGGCGTCTGGCTGACCGGCGCCCGCGACCAGCACGAGCTCCTGGTGCCCGACGGCACGTACTACCAGACGCGCGAGCAGAACCCGTTCGTCAACTTCCGCGACCCGTTCACCTTCGAGGACCCACGCGTCGAGCAGAGCCCCTCGTACATGGTGTTCGAGGGCAACACGGGCGGTGAGCGCGGCGCGTTGCCGTGCACCGCCGAGGACCTCGGCTACCGCGAGGGCGACCCGTACGCGGAGCTGCCCGAGACGGTGACGGCTTCCGGGGCCAACTACCAGATGGCGAACGTGGGCCTCGCGGTCGCCGAGAACAAGGCGATGACGCAGTGGCGCTTCCTGCCGCCGATCCTCTCGGGGAACTGCGTCAACGACCAGACGGAGCGACCGCAGATCTACGTACAGGGTTCGAAGTACTACCTGTTCACGATCAGCCATCGGCACACGTACGCGCGCGGTGGGGAGACCGACTCGGCCGACCCGCGGCTGTGGTACCTGGACGGGCCCGACGGTGTCTACGGGTTCGTGGGCAACGGCATCCGGTCCGACTACCAGCCGCTCAACGAGGGAAGCGGGCTCGCGCTGGGCAACCCGACGAACCTCAACTTTGCCGTCGGGACCCCAGCGAGCCCTGACCCGTTCCAGACGGCCCACGCGTTCCAGTCCTACTCGCACTACGTGATGCCGAACGGCCTCGTCGAGTCCTTCATCGACGCCATCGGCAACCCGGACGTGCGACGCGGCGGGACGCTCGCCCCGACGGTGAAGCTCAACATCGCGGGCACCAGCGCGGTCGTCGACCGCTCGTACGGCGACGACGGCCTCGGCGGCTACGGGGACATCCCCGCCAACGCCGAGCAGGACGTCTCGCCCGAACCCGACCCGCGCCCGCTCCCGTAGCGGGCACGGCCGGACGCCCGCGCGGGGTGACGACGTGCGTCGTCTCCCCGCGTGGGCACCGAGCGAGGTGCATCGTGGTGACGGTGACGAGGCCCGGAGTCTCCGCGGCACGGCGCAGCCCGCGTCGTTCCGCGGTGCTCGCCGGGATCGTCCTGCTCGCCCTCCTCACCGGCTGCACGGGCGGGCCCGACAGCGACAGGTCGTCGTCGGGCCCGCCCGCGCAGCCGGAGCCGCAGGAGCACACCGAGCGGTGGCGCCCGCAGTACCACTACAGCCCGCCCGAAGGACGTCTCGCCGATCCCGACGGGCTCGTGTGGTTCGAGGACGAGTGGCACCTGTTCCACCAGCAGGACGGGACGTGGGCGCACGCCGTGAGCACGGACCTCGTGCACTGGGAGACGCTCCCTGTCGCGCTCGAGCACGACGACCTCGGCCAGGCGCTGTCCGGAAGCGCCGTCGTGGACGGCGCGAACACCTCGGGGCTCTTCCCCGACGGGGAGGGAGGGCTCGTCGCGGTCTACACCTCGACGGAAGGTGGCGAGGCGCAGTCGATCGCGTACAGCACGGACGACGGACGCACGTGGCAGCGGTACACCGGCAACCCCGTGATCCCGAACGACGGGCGGGCCGACTTCCGCGACCCGAAGGTGTTCTGGCACGAGCCCTCGCGCCGGTGGGTCATGGTCGTGTCGGTCGGGGGCGGCGTCGAGCTCCACGCGTCTCCGGACCTCGTGCACTGGGAGCTGCTCAGCAGGTTCGGCGAGGGTCAGGGGCTGCACTCGGCCGTGTGGGAGTGCCCGGACCTCTTCCCCCTGCCCGTCGGAGGGAACCCGGACGACGTGCGCTGGGTCCTCACCGTGAGCGTCGGGGACTCCGAGGAGACGGACGGTTCGACGGCCCAGTACTTCGTCGGGGACTTCGACGGCACGACGTTCGTGCGCGACCCGGCGACCCCGCCCGCGACGGTGCAGGTCACCGACGTGGGGCAGGACTTCTACGCGGCCCAGACCTTCGAGCACGCGCCCGACGGGCGCCGCCTGTGGATGGGCTGGATGGGCAACTGGCGCTTTCCCTACTCCGCCCCGACGGAGCCTTGGCAGAACGCGATGAGCGTGCCGCGCGAGCTCTCCCTGCGGCGCGTCGTCCCGGGGGCGACGGCGCCGTCGGGCGAGGTGCTGCCCGACGGCGGGTACGTGCTCGTGCAGGTGCCCGTCCCGGAGCTCGACGTGCTCGACGAGGACACCGCGACGGTGACGGACGTCGTGCTGACGGACGGTGAGCTCGTGCTCGACGACCCCGGCACGGCGTACGAGGTGGTCGCCGAGATCGACGTCGGCGACGCGGACGAGGTCGGGCTCCGCGTGCGTGAGCGCCGCGATGAGGACGGGTCCGTCCAGGAGGCGGCGGTCGTGGGTGTCGGAGCGGACGGGTTCTTCATGGACCGGACGCGGAGCGGCGTCAGGACCTTGGCGGACCGGTCCGGCGCGGAGGTCGACTTCGGCGTGCGACGCACCGCGGCGTTCGAGCCCGTCGACGGCGTGGTCCGGATGCGGGTGCTCGTGGACGAGGCGTCCGTCGAGGCGTTCGTCGACGACGGCGACCTCGCCGGGACGCTGGTCGCCTACCCGGGCGAGGGCGCGGCGGGACTGTCCGTCTACGCGCAGGGCGGGACGGCGACCTTGCGCTCGGTCGCGGTGACGCGGCTGGCGCCGATCTGGCGCTGACGCGTCGCCGCCCACGTGCGCACGGCGATCTTCAGCGCTGCGCACGCGGTGGTCCGTGTCCGGACGACGAAAGAGCGGGTCCAGGTTTCCCTGGACCCGCTCTTCCGTCGCTGTCTCAACGAGTGTCCGGAGGGGGACTTGAACCCCCACGCCCGATAAAGGGCACTAGCACCTCAAGCTAGCGCGTCTGCCATTCCGCCACCCGGACGAGTGGACCTTCGCGGCGTTTCCGCCGTTCCGGTGCGGGGAAAAACATAGCACGGTTCGGGCGTGGTCCTCGCATCGCGGCCACCCCGTGGCCGTCCGTCGGGCGGCCCTCGCGGCGCGCGCGCCGGGCCGTCGGCCGAGAGGGAACTCCCAGGTGGGGCGTCGCCGCGTGGCATGCGGCGCGCGGTGACATCCTGGGGCAGACTGGGCGAGGTGACGGCGACGACCCGACGGAGGCACGCGTGACGGACGAGCAGCGGCCGGCCGGGGCTCCCTCCTCGGCGACCCGGGGCAGCGGCGGCGCGGAGCGCGGGGCTGCGTCGGTCAAGCACCTTGCCGGGGCGTCGACCGCGGCGCGCAAGGTCGCCGGGGCGCGACGCAACCCGTCCGTCGTCGGGTACGACGACACGGTGCCGGCGTGGCTGCGCACGACGGCCGGCTGGTCGTGGCGCCTGCTCATGATCGTCGCGGCCGTCGCCCTGATCTTCTTCGCGACGGCGCAGGTGCAGCTCGTGTTCGTCGCGGTGTTCCTCGCGCTCGTCATCACCTCGGTGCTGCGGCCGGTCACGGACTTCTACTCCCGGGTGATGCCGCGGGCCCTGGCGACGGCCCTGGCGATCCTCTCGGCGCTGCTGTTCATCGCGGGCCTGCTCACGTACGTCATCACGTCGGTCGCGGGGCAGTGGGAGAGCCTGGCCGAGCAGTTCGACCGCGGCATCGAGCAGATCTTCGACTTCCTCGAGCACGGCCCGCTGCCGGTCACGATCACGGCGGACGACGTCAACGGCTGGATCGACAACGGGCAGAAGTGGCTCGGGGAGCACGGCGGCGACATCGCGAGCCAGGCGGCCGCGAGCGCCGGGTCGGTATTCGAGGCCCTCGCCGCGATCGCCCTCGCGATCTTCTGCACGGTGTTCTTCCTCGCGCGCGGCAAGGACATGTGGACCTGGTTCCTCAACCAGCTCCCGGCCCGCACACGGGACAGCTGGAAGGTCGCGGGCGGCTCGGGCTGGTACACGTTCTCGGGCTACGCGCGCGGCACGGTGATCATCGCCCTGCTCGACGGCATCCTCGCGGGCATCTTCCTCGCCATCCTCGGCGTCCCGCTCGCGGCGCCCCTCGCCGTCCTCGTGTTCATCGGCGCCTTCATCCCGATCATCGGGGCTCCCCTCGCGATGATCATCGCGGCGATCGTCGCGCTCGCGGCGAAGGGGATCTGGATCGCCCTCGTGGTCACCATCGGCATCGCCCTGATCGGGCAGCTCGAGGGGCACATCTTCCAGCCGCTCATCATGGGCAAGCAGGTGTCGCTGCATCCCGTCGTGGTCGCGCTCTCGGTGACGGCGGGGACGCTGCTCGCGGGGATCCTCGGCGCTGTCGTGTCGGTGCCTCTCGTCGCCGTCGCCTGGTCGGTCTTCTCCCACCTGCGGCACAAGGACCCGCCGATGGAGGACGAGATCCCCACGGCCAAGGAGATCGCGCTCGGCGAGGCCGGGGGCGCCGTCGTGCCGAGCGCGACGTCCGCGGAGGCCGCGCCGGACTGAGCCGACGAACCGGCCGAGGTCTGCTGCGCGTCGGGCGACGTCAGCGCGGGACGGCGGACACGTCGGACGCGAGGCGCAACGCCACGTGCACCGTGTCGCCGACGTCCTTGCCGGTCGTGCGACGCACGGTGCGCAGGACGGCCAGGAGGTGCGGGCCGCCGTACGAGACGAGGGACGCGCGGTAGGTGACCTCGTCCACCTGGGCGACGACGGGCACCCTTCCCCGTGTGCCGAAGAGGTCGACGACGTCGAGCGGGAGCGCCACGAACGCTCCCGTCCGGCTCCCGGCCGCGACGACGAGGGCGTCGAACTCCACGAGGCCGGGATCGGTCCACGTGGGCATGCCGTCGACCGTAGCCGACGCGCCGGACCAGGGGAACGGGCGGCGACGGGATTCTCGCGTCCGGTGCCGCCACCGGGCGCGTGCGCGGGCACGATGGCCACACTGGACCATGAGGATCGGAATCCCTACCGAGGTCAAGAACCACGAGGACCGCGTCGCGCTCACCCCCGCCGGCGCCCATCAGCTGGTGCGCGCGGGGCACGACGTGCTCGTCCAGTCCGGGGCCGGCGACGGCTCTCACCTGCCCGACGACGAGTTCGAGCGGGCGGGCGCGCGTGTCGTCGCGACGGCCGAGGAGGTCTGGGGCGAGGCGGAGCTCGTGTGCAAGGTCAAGGAACCGGTCGCGAGCGAGTACCCGCTGCTGCGCGAGGACCTCCTGCTCTTCGCGTACCTGCACCTCGCCGCGGACCCCGAGGGCACCCGCGCGCTGCTCGACGCCGGCACGACGTCCGTCGCGTACGAGACCGCGCAGGCTCCCGACGGCTCCCTGCCGCTGCTCGCCCCCATGAGCGAGGTCGCCGGCCGCATGGCCACGCAGGTCGGCGCGTGGCTGCTGCAGCGGCCCGCCGGCGGCCGCGGGGTGCTCCTCGGTGGGGTCCCGGGCACCCGACCGGGCCGCGTCGTCGTGCTGGGTGGCGGCACCGTCGGACGCAACGCCGCCGAGATCGCGGTCGGGATGCGCGCCGAGGTCGCGATCGTCGACGTCTCGCTGCCCGTGCTGCGCGGCGTCGACCAGGAGTTCGCCGGGCACGTGCGCACCGTCGCCTCGAGCGCCTACGCGATCGAGCGCGAGCTGCTCGAGGCCGACCTCGTCGTCGGCGCGGTGCTCGTCGCCGGGGCCCGCGCCCCGCGCCTCGTGAGCGACGACCTCGTCGCCCGCATGCGCCCGGGTGCCGTGCTCGTCGACGTCGCCGTCGACCAGGGCGGGTGCTTCGAGGGGTCGCGACCCACGACGCACGACGACCCCACCTTCTCGGTGCACGGCACGACGTTCTACTGCGTCGCGAACATGCCCGGCGCGGTGCCCGTGACGAGCACGCTCGCCCTGACGAGCGCGACCCTGCCGTTCCTCGCGGCGCTCGCGGACGGCGGGGTGGACGCCGTGCGCGACGTGCCGCTGCTGCGCACGGGTGCCTCCACCTGTCGGGGCGCGCTGCTCAACGAGGCGGTCGCCGCGGCGCACGACCTGCCGTGGACGCCTCCGCAGGACGTGCTCGGCTGACGCCCGACGTCGCGCGGGAGGGGGTCGCGGCCGGCTGCGGCGCCGCCGAAAGACCGTGACGGCACGGTCCGGTCCGTGCCAGGCTCGGGCGCGTGCTCCCCTTCGCCCTCGACGACGGTCGCGTCCACCTGTCCACCCCGAGCCTCGACGACGTCGACGCGATCACGGCCGCGTGCCAGGACCCGCTCGTCGCCGAGTGGACGGTCGTCCCGTCGCCCTACTCGCGCGCCGACGCGGTCGAGTTCGTCACGACGTACGTCGCGCCCGGCTGGGAGCGCGGGGACGTCCTCACGTGGGCCGTGCGCGAGAGCGCCGGGCCGACGGGCATCCCCGGCCCCGAGGGGCCGGGACGGCTGCTCGGCATGGTGGGCCTGAGCCTCGACGACGCGCCCGAGGGTCAGCGGTCGGCCGAGATCGGGTACTGGACCGCGCCCGAGGCCCGGGGGAGGGGGCTCATGACGGCGGCCGGTCGCCTCGTCACGGACTGGGCGTTCGACCCCGAGGGCGCGGGTCTCGCCCGGCTCTTCTGGCAGGCGTACCTCGGCAACTGGGCGTCGCGCCGCGTGGCGTGGCGGCTCGGCTTCCGGGTCGAGGGCGCAGTCCGCGGGTTCGCCCTGCAGCGCGGCGTGCGCCGTGACGCGTGGGTCGGGACCCTGCTCCCGGGCGACCCGCGCGAACCTGTCGAGCCCTGGCCCGACGACGCCGCGTGAATCCGTTTCCGCCCACGGGCCGAGCGGGGTGAGGATGGGCCGCATGACCTCTGAGCCCCAGGCGCCCGCGGGCGCCGACCTGGACCTGGACCCCGCGAACCCGTTCGCCGCGCCGTCGGCGCTGCCCTACGAGCTGCCGGACTACGACGCCGTCCGCGAGGCGCACTACCTCCCCGCGCTGCGCGCGGCGATGGCCGCTCAGCGCGCCGCGGTCGAGGCGATCGCGACGGACGCCGCGGCGCCGACGGTCGAGAACACGCTCGACGCGCTGGAGCGCTCCGGGCGTCCGCTGGCGCGCGTCGTGAACGCGTTCTACAACCAGCTGAGCGCCGACGCGTCGCCCGGCCTGGAGGAGATCGAGGAGACCGTCGCGCCGGAGTACGCCGCGCACCACGACGCGATCTACATGGACGCGCGCCTCTACGCCCGCGCCCGCGCGCTGCAGGACGCCGTGGACGCGGGGGAGCTGACGCTCGAGCCCGACGCCGCGTGGCTGCTGCACACGCTCCTCGTGGAGTTCCGTCGCTCCGGCGTCGAGCTCGACGCCGGGCAGCAGGAGCGCCTGCGCGAGCTCAACGCGCGCCTGACCAGCCTCGAGGCTGCCTTCGGGCGCAAGCTGCTCGCCGGCGCGAACGCCGCGAGCGTCCTCGTCACGGACGCGGCCGAGCTCGAGGGCCTGCCGGAGGACGCCGTCGCGGGTGCCGCGGCCGCCGCCGCGTCGCGCGGGCACGAGGGCGCGTGGCTCCTCGAGATGCAGCTCCCGACGCAGCAGGGCGTGCTCGCCTCGCTGGCGCGCCGGGACGTGCGCGAGCGCGTGCAGCGGGCGTCCGAGGCGCGCGGCGCCACGGGCGACGACCACGACACGCGCGAGATCGTCCTCGAGACGGTCCGCCTGCGCGCCGAGCGCGCGCGCCTGCTCGGCTACGAGCACCACGCCGCCTACGTGGCGGAGGACGCGACGGCCAAGACGACGGAGGCCGTGAACGCCATGCTCTCGCGGCTCGCCCCGGCGGCCGTCGCGAACGCGCGCCGCGAGGCGGCCGACCTCGAGGCGGCGCTGCAGGGCGACGAGCCGGGCGCGACCCTGCGCGCCTCGGACTGGTCGTTCTACGCCGAGCGCGTGCGCAAGGAGCGCTACTCCCTCGACGACGCGCTGCTGCGCCCGTACCTCGAGCTCGAGCGCGTCGTGCACGACGGCGTGTTCCGCGCGGCGAACAGGCTGTTCGGCATCTCGTTCACCGAGCGCCACGACCTCGCCGGGTACCATCCCGACGTCCGTGTCTTCGAGGTCTTCGACGCCGAGACGCCGGGCACGCCCGGGGAGGGCATGGGCCTGTTCCTCGCCGACTGGTACACGCGCGAGTCCAAGCGCGGCGGGGCGTGGATGAACAACCTCGTCGACCAGAACCACCTCCTGGCCCAGAAGCCGGTCGTGGTGAACAACCTCAACATCGTCAAGCCGCCGGCGGGGCAGCCCACCCTGCTCGTGTGGGACGAGGTCATCACGCTGTTCCACGAGTTCGGGCACGCGCTGCACGGGCTGTTCTCCGACGTGCGCTACCCGTCGCAGTCCGGCACCGAGGTCCCGCGCGACTTCGTCGAGTACCCGTCGCAGGTCAACGAGATGTGGGCCTGGGACCCCGAGATCCTGCGCTCCTACGCCGTCCACCACGAGACGGGCGAGCCGATGCCGGCCGAGTGGGTCGACACGATGCTCGCCTCGCGCCAGTTCAACGAGGGCTTCGGCACGACCGAGTACCTCGCCGCCGCGCTGCTCGACCAGTCGTGGCACCAGCTCGCCCCCGAGGCCGTCCCGGCGTCCGTGGACGACGTGGTGCCCTTCGAGGCCACCGCGCTCGACGCCGCGGGGGTCGCGTTCGCGCCGGTCCCGCCGCGCTACCGCACGACGTACTACAACCACGTGTTCGGGGGCGGGTACGCGGCCGGCTACTACTCGTACATCTGGTCCGAGGTGCTCGACGCCGACACGGTCGAGTGGTACCGGGAGAACGGCGGCCTGACGCGCGAGAACGGCGAGCGCTTCCGCCGGGTGCTGCTCGCGCGCGGCGGGTCGCAGGACCCGCTCGTCTCGTTCCGTGAGCTGCGCGGGCGCGACGCGGACATCGCGCCGCTCCTCGCGCGCCGCGGCCTGGACGGCTAGTCAGCGGCCCGGGCGGACCAGGCCGGTCTCGTAGGCGACGACCACGAGACCGGCCCGGTCCCGCACACCGAGCTTGGTGAGGACGCGGCCCACGTGGGTGCGGGCCGTGGCCGGGCTCATGAACAGCGCGGCGCCGATCTCGTCGTTGGTCAGCCCGCGCCCGACGCGCGCGAGGACCTCGCGCTCGCGGTCGGTGAGCCGCGTGGCGACCTGCTCCGCGAGCACGTCGTCGCGTCGTCCCGCGCTCACCGCCTGCGCGACGACGCGGGACGTCACCGCGGGGGAGAGCAGCGCGTCGCCGGCCGCCGCGGTCCGCACCGCCGACCGCAGCTCGTCCGGGCTCGCGTCCTTGAGCAAGAAGCCCGCCGCACCGGCCCGCAGCGCCGCGAAGAGGTTCGCGTCGTCGTCGAACGTCGTGAGGACGACGACGCGCGGCCCGTCGTGCGCGACGATCTCCCGCGTGGCGGCGATCCCGTCCAGCACGGGCATCTGCAGGTCCATGAGCACGACGTCGGGCCGTGCACGCCGCACGAGCGCGACGCCCTCGCGGCCGTCGGCCGCCTCCCCGACGACCTCGACGTCCTCCGCGCGCTCGAGGAGCGCGCGGATCCCGGCCCGCACCAAGGGCTGGTCGTCGACCAGCACGACGCGGATCACGCGCGGACCCCGGCCGGTCGCGCGTCCGGGCCGGCGGCGAGCGGCACCCGGGCGCGCAGGCGGAACCCGCCGTCGTCGGGCGCGTCCACGCTGACGGTGCCGCCGAGGACGGCGACGCGCTCGCGCAGGCCGCGCAGCCCGAACCCGTCGCTCCCGGCGGGCCCGCGCCCGTCGTCGCGCACCTCGACGTCGAGCGCGTCGCCCGTGGGGTCCACGCCGACCAGCACGACGGCGCGCTGCGCCCCGGCGTGGCGCAGCACGTTGGTCAGACCCTCCTGGACCACGCGGTAGACGGCGGCACCCGCCGCGCCGCCGGGCTCGATCCCGGCGGGCAGGGCGACGTCGAGGTCGACCTCGAGGCCCGCGGCGCGCGCCGTGCCCGCGAGGTCGCCGAGGCGGTCGAGGCGTGCCTGCTGGGCGAGCCCGTCCGCGGGCCCCGAGGGCCCGCGCAGCGCGCGCACGGTCGCGCGCAGGTCCTGCAGGGCGGACGTCGACGCCGTGCTCACGAGCTCCAGCTCGGCGCGCGCGGTGGCGAGCGCGTCGTCGGGCACCCGGTCGGAGGCGGCGCGGGCGGCGTCGTCGAGCGCCTCGCGCGCGACGTTCGCGTGCAGGGCGACGACCGCGAGGTGGTGCCCGACGACGTCGTGCAGGTCCCGCGCGACCGCCTCCCGGTCGCGGGCCAGGCGGTCCGCGGCCTCCAGCTCGTGCGTCTGCTCGCGCAGCGCGTCCGCGTGCCGACGCTGCTCGTCGCGCTGGCGGCGCGCGAACGAGCCGTGCCCGAGGGCGATCGCCGCCGCCATGAGCGCCACCGTCGTGGCGAGCTCGTACCCGACCACGTAGGCCACGTCGTCGCCCTCGGCGAGCCGGAACGACGTGGAGACCACGACGAGCGCGAGCGCCACGCCGACGGACCACCGGAGCCTGCCCGCCGCGGCGGCGGAGAACAGCGCGACCGAGACGGGCAGGGCGAGGCCGATCGCGGGCAGGTCGAGCGTGTAGTAGGCGCAGATGACGAGCGCGGTCGCGACGAGGACCCCGACGGGGAAACGGCGCCGGCCGAGCACCAGGAGCCCGAGCAGCAGGGCGGTCGGGTAGGCCAGCCACGGATCGGCGTGCGTGCCGCCGACGTCGGCGGCGATGGCGAACGCGACGACGTCGAACACCGCGAAGCCCAGCAGGGCGTCGACGAGCCAGGCGGGGGGCGCCGGGCGCGCGGCGCGCGACGCCCGGGTGCTCGCGGGGCCCGGCGGCGCGGGGTCGGAGGTCGTCACCCTTCGGAGTCTAGGAAGCGGCGCCGGAGCGTGCGTCCGCCGAGGCGCGGGGTCGGGTCGGGGTCGCCTACGTCGAGACGCGTACGCGCCGGCCGAGGAACGACGCACCCGCCCGCGCCCGACGACGGACGCGGCGCCGGGGCCGCGTCCCTAGCGTCGTCGTCATGCACACCACACCCGACCGACCGCAGCCCGGACAGAACCCTCCCGGCGGGCCGCCGCACCGCCCGACGGGCGGCGAGACCCTGCGCGACCTGAGCTGGCCGCTCGTCCTCGGCCTGGGCGCCCTCGCGCTCGTACGACCCCTCCTGAGCGTCACCGGGATCGACGACGCGATCGGGCGGCCCGCCGCGCCGCTGCTCACGACGCTCGTGCTGACCGTCGTCTGGGTCGCGGCGATCGTCGCCGCGCGACCGGCGGCGCCCCTGGTCACGGGGACCGCCGTCGGGCTCGTGTACGGCGTGCTCGCGCTCGTCGTGAGCGCCGTCCTCTCGCCGATCCTCACAGGCGAGCTCCAGGGCCCCGTGGCGCACCCGGTCGCGATCGTCCCGATGCTGGCGACCAACGCCGCCTGGGGTGCGCTCGCGGGGCTCGCCGCGAAAGGGCTGCTCGCGGCACGGCGCTGAGCACAGCCTCTCCGGCCGAGCACCCCGAGACCTCGACAGGCCCCTCTCAGGGTCGGTTCCGGGACCGCGTACGCTGCCGTGCGGACGCGCCCGGCACCACCCGGTCCCTAGCGTCGACCACGACCGGACGGCCCACGGCCGCAGGTCGCCGTCGACCCTCTCCACACCCCGCCGCCCGCGCGCCGCACCAGGAGCTCCCCGATGTCCACGCCGTCCGTCCCTCCCGCCACCGCCCCCGCGCCCCCGGGCGTCCCGCCCGGCCCGACGGCCGCACCGTCCGGGCGGGGCCGCCGCCGTGGGCCGCTCGCACGGGTGCTGCTCGTGCTCGGCCTGGTCGCGATCCTGTTCGTCGGGACCGTCGTCGCCGTCGTCGCGGTCGCGTGGGCGCGCGCGGCGACGACCACCGCGGGTGCCGTCGAGTTCACCCGGCCCCTCGAGGTCCCGCCGCTCGCCGCGTCCCGCGTCGAGGACGGCGTGCGCGTGTTCGAGCTCGAGGCGCGCGCAGGGCTCGCCGACCTCGGTGCCTCCGCGCCCACGCCCACCCTCGGCCTGAACGGGGAGTACCTCGGTCCCACGCTGCGCGCGGCACGCGGCGAACGGGTCCGCGTCGACGTGACCAACAGCCTCGACGAGACGACGACGATCCACTGGCACGGGATGCACCTGCCGCCCGCGATGGACGGCGGCCCGCACCAGATGGTGGAGCCCGGCGAGACGTGGTCGCCCACGTGGACCGTCGACCAGCCGGCCGCGACGCTCTGGTACCACCCGCACCTGCACGGGCAGACGGCGAGCCAGGTCTACCGGGGGCTCGCGGGGATGTTCCTGCTCGACGACCCGGCGACCGCTGACGGGCCCGCTGCCGACCTGCCGCACGAGTACGGCGTCGACGACGTCCCCGTGATCCTGCAGGACAAGAGCTTCCACGACGACGGTCGGCTCGACGACGCGGTGTCGTTCCTCTCGCCCGTCGGCACGCTCGGCGACACGGTGCTCGTCAACGGCACGCCGGGCCCGTACCTCGACGTCGCGACCGAGCGTGTACGCCTGCGGCTGCTCAACGGCTCCGACTCGCGCGTGTACGACGTCGGCCTCGCCGACGGCGGGACCGTGCAGCTCGTCGGGACCGACGGCGGGCTGCTCGCCGCGCCGCAGACCGTCGAGCGCGTGCGCCTCTCGCCGGGCGACCGGGCCGAGGTCGTCGTGACGATGACGCCCGGGCAGCGCGCGGTCCTGCGCAGCTTCCCGCCCGACCTGGGCGTCAACCCCCTGTTCGAGCGCTTCTCGGGCGGCGACGACACGTTCGACCTGCTCGAGCTCCGCGCCGCCTCCGACCTCGCGCCGAGCCCGGCCGTCCCCGACACGCTCGGGACGTCCGACCCCGCGGACACCCTCGACGAGTCCGACGCCGTGCGCACCCGTCGCTTCCAGCTCGCCGGGAACGCGATCAACGGGAGGTCGATGGACATGGCGCGCATCGACGAGGTCGTCACCGTCGGCGAGACGGAGGTCTGGGAGGTCACCGGGCTCGACGACACCCCGCACAACTTCCACGTGCACGACGTCCGGTTCCGCGTGCTCGACGTCGGCGGGGACGCGCCCGGGCCGGACCTGCAGGGCTGGCAGGACACCGTCTACGTCCGGCCCGGTCACGTGACGCGACTGCTCGTGCGGTTCGACGCCGCCGAGGGCGCCACCGACCCGACGACCCCGTACATGCTCCACTGCCACCTGCTCACCCACGAGGACCGCGGCATGATGGGCCAGCTCGTCGTCGTCGCGCCCGGCGAGGAGGCGCCGTCGCGCATCGAGGTGCCCGAGGGCGTCGGGCCCGACCACGACGACCACGACGCCGCACCGGGCCCCGGCGACGGGACCGGCCCCCGGCGTCTCGACCCGGCTGCCCCGCACACCGGCCACTGACTCCGCCGAGGGAGAACCGTGGTGTGCCGAGGTAGTACTCCGGTCACTGTGCCCGACGGCGGTGGTCGCCCGGGGTGTCGGGGTGGGTGGGGGCGCCCCGGTCCGTGCTCACCCGGGCACGACCCGCCGACGGGCAGCCACCCCGGGGCGGGGTGGCGGGTACCGTGTGGCCCATGACCGCTCCGCACCCGGACCCCCTGGCCAGCGCCCCCACCCCGGCGACCGTCGACGTGCCCTCCGGCTCCGTGCCGCGGGCGGAGGACGAGGTCGCGCGCATCTGCCAGGAGCTGCTCCGCCTCGACACGTCGAACTTCGGTGACGGGTCGGGCCCGGGGGAGCGCGCGGCGGCGGAGTACGTCATGGGGCTGCTGCACGAGGTCGGGCTGGAGCCGGAGCTGTTCGAGTCGGAGCCGGGACGTGCGAGCGTCGTCGTGCGGCTCGAGGGCGCGGACCCGGCCCGGCCCGCGCTCGTGCTGCACGGCCACCTGGACGTCGTCCCCGCGCAGGCGCGCGACTGGTCGGTCGACCCGTTCGCGGGGGAGGAGATCGACGGGCTGCTGTGGGGCCGCGGCGCCGTCGACATGAAGGACATGGACGCGATGATCCTCGCGGTCGTGCGTCAGATGGTCCGCGAGGGGCGCAAGCCCGCGCGGGACGTCGTCGTCGCGCTCTTCGCGGACGAGGAGGCGGGCGGCACGTACGGGGCGCGCTACGCCGTCGACCACCGGCCCGAGCTGTTCGAGGGCGCGACCGAGGCGATCAGCGAGGTCGGCGGGTTCTCCGTCGAGGTCGGCGGGCGCCGCGCCTACCTGCTGCAGACCGCCGAGAAGGGCATCGCCTGGCTGCGCCTGGTCGCCGAGGGTCGCGCCGGGCACGGCTCGCAGGTCAACCCGGACAACGCCGTGACGCACCTGGCGGAGGCGGTCGCGCGCATCGGGGCCCACCACTGGCCGTACACGCTCACGCCCACGGTGGACAGGCTCCTGCGGGGCGTCGCCGATCTGACCGGCCTGCGCTACGACGCGCAGGACCCGGAGAGCGTCGACGCCCTCGTCGCGGCGCTGGGCCCGGCGTCGCGCTTCGTCGGCGCGACCGTGCGGCACACGTCCAACCCGACCCAGCTCTCGGCCGGGTACAAGGCGAACGTCATCCCGGGCCGCGCCGAGGCGACGATCGACGCGCGGCTCCTGCCCGGGCACGAGGACGAGGGCTTCGCGCGGCTGCGCGAGCTCGCGGGCGAGCACGTGCGCGTCGAGGAGATCCACCGCGACATCGCCCTCGAGGTCCCGTTCGAGGGCGGTCTCGTCGACGCGATGGTGGACTCCCTGCTCGCGGAGGACCCGGAGGCGACGGTCCTGCCGTACACGCTCTCGGGCGGCACGGACAACAAGTCGCTCGCGCGCCTCGGCATCACGGGCTACGGCTTCGCGCCGCTCCGGCTGCCCGGTGACCTGGACTTCTCCGGCATGTTCCACGGGGTCGACGAGCGCGTGCCCGTCGACGCGCTGCGGTTCGGCGTGCGCGTCCTCGACCGGCTCCTGCGCACCTGCTGAGCCGCGCTCAGCGCAGGAGCGCGGCGAGCATCGCACGTAGCTGCGGGAGGTAGCCGCCGCCGAACAGGACCGCGTGCACCGTGACCGGGTACACCTGGTGCAGCGCGACGCGGTGGCGCCAGCCGCGCGCGAGGGGGTGCACGGCGTCGTACCCGGCGACGATCTCCTCGAGGTGGGGTGCGCCGAACAGGGCGAGCATCGCGAGGTCGGCCTCGCGGTGCCCGCCGTGCGCGGCGGGGTCGATGAGCACGGCCTCGACGTCTCCCGCGTCCTCCCCGGGCGCGCGCGCCGACCACAGCACGTTGCCCGACCACAGGTCCCCGTGCACGCGCGCGGGGACGTCGTCGAGCGCGGGGCGGGCGAGGTCGGCGAGGCGGTCACCGAGGCGCTCGAGCAGCCGGACGTCGTCGTGCCCCAGCGCCCCACGGTCGTGCCCCTGGCGGGCGACCGGCACGAGGCGGGCCTCGGCGTAGAACGTGGGCCAGTCGGGCCAGGTACCGGTCGGCATCGTCAACGGGTCGTCGAGCGGGCCGAAGAAGGCGTCGCCGTCCCACCCCGCGGGAGGGGCGCCCCAGGCGGGGGCGCCGGCGTCGTGCAGGACGGCGAGCGCCCGGCCGAGCGCGGACGCCGCTTCGGGCGTGGGCGCGGCGGGCCGGACGCGCTCGAGGTCGAGGCGCGTCGGGGTGACCCCCACGACCTCGGCGACACGCGGCCCGCCCGGGACGCGGAGCCAGCCGAGCCCGGCCGCCTCGCACGCGAAGAAACCCGGCGGCGCGTCGGCGCGGGACTTGGAGAACACGCCGGCCGGTGCCCCGCCCGGACGTCTCACGAGTCCCGGCTCACAGCGTCGAGCTGACCCGGATGATCTTGCGCCGCAGCCAGACGCGGCGCTCGCCCCCGACGTACAGGCGCGTGCGGGCCAGCTCCCAACGGCCGTACTCGGCCTCGTCGGTCAGCAGCCTGCTCGCGTCGGACCGGCTCGTGGAGCGGTCGATCGTCAGGACGCGGTACTCGTACTGCCCACCGTGCGCGGCCCATCCGGACCGCCGGCGTGACGTCGGCCTCTCCTCCACGCGCCACCGTCCTTCCTCGTGCGTCGGTTCCCCGGGCGGAGCCGTCGGAACGGTTACCTCCCGCGAGTGCCATTGTGCCCCTCGCGGCGCTACGGTCAGGGTATGACCGCTGACCCGCGTGCCGCGCTCGACCGGTTCATCGCCGCGCTCGAGGCCCACTACAACGCCGTCGCCGCACGTCGCGGGGAGGACGACCCCTCCGTCGACGACGCCTACTACGTGCTCGCGGACGCCTTCGAGGTCTACGACGAGGCGCTCGGTCAGGTCCACGGGGAGGCGACGCCGTTCTACCTCGCGGAGGACGACGACGAGGACGACGACGGTGACGACGAGGACGACGACGAGTCGCTCGACGACGACACGGACGACGTGCTCGACGACGACGTGCTCTCGGGCGAGCTGGAGAACGACAGGGCGCGCTGAGCCCCGCCCGCGCGCGGCCAGCGCGAGCGCCTGCGCCCGGGAGCGGGGGTCACCACCGCTCGGGATAGCCCACGTCGATCGTGCTGACGTCGTCGAGGGCGGCGCGCACGGCGTCGGGCAGCTCGAGGTCGGTCGCGGCGAGCGACGTGCGCAGCTGCGCCGGCGTCCGCGCCCCGACGATCGCGCTCGCCAGGGTCGGGCGCCCCAGGAGCCAGGACAGCGCCACGTCGAGGGGTGCTCGCCCCAGGCCCTCGGCGGCGGTGACCACCGCCTCGACGACGCCCGACGCCGCGTGGTCGAGGTAGGGCTCGACGAAGGCGGCCAGGTGGGGTGACGCGCCGCGCGAGTCCGCGGGCAGCGAGCGCCGGTACTTGCCGGTGAGGACGCCGCGGCCCAGCGGCGACCAGGCGAGCAGCCCGAGCCCCAGCTCCTCGGCGGCGGGCACGACCTCGCGCTCCGCACCGCGCTGCAGGAGCGAGTACTCCAGCTCGACCGCCGCGAGCCCGACGTCGTCCGTGCCGCCGAGCAGCGTCGCGGCCCGGGCGGTCGCCCACGCAGGGTGGTTGGACAGGCCGACGTACCGCGCGCGGCCGGACGTCACCGCGTGGCGCAGCGCGGAGAGCGTCTCGGTGAAGGGGGTGCTCGGGTCGGGTGCGTGCACGAGGAAGAGGTCGACGTGGTCGGTCCCCAGGCGCGCGAGGGAGTCGTCGAGCGAGTCGAGGAGCGCGCCGCGCGAGGCGTCGACGACGGGGCCCTGCGCCGTGCGCCGCACGCCCGCCTTCGTGCACAGGACGACGTCGCGGCGGTCGACCTTGGTGCCCAGCAGCGAGCCGAGGAGCGACTCGGCGTCCCCGTCCGCGTACGACGCGGCGGTGTCGACGAGCGTCCCGCCGCCGTCGACGAAGTCGCGCAGCTGCTCGGCCGCGTCGAGCTCGTCGGTGTCCCGGGCCCACGTCATGGTGCCGAGGCCGAGCGCCGACACGCGCAGTCCGGTGCGGCCCAGGTGGCGGTGTTCCATGGGAGCCGAGGGTACCGGCGAGGGTTCGCGCGCGACCGTCGGAGAGCGCGATTCGGGTCGAGCGTGCGTGAGGTTCACCCGCTCGACGCCCCGGGGCGCGGTCCGCGGGCGAGCGGTCGCAGGGTCCGTCGCCTCGTCCGGCGGACGTCCCGAGCACGCCCGGGACCTGCCCGCAGACCCTGCCGTCCACCTCCCGGAAGCCGTGCGTCCACCCTCCTGCCGGGCGGTGTTCACACGCCGCGCGCGCATGCCGGCCGGGCTCTCGGGAGCGGGTATCGTGCCGCTCGTGAACGCGTGGGAAGCAGTCCTCCTCGGCCTCGTCCAGGGTCTGACAGAGTTCCTCCCGATCTCCTCGAGCGCGCACCTGCGCATCGTGGGCGAGCTCATCGGCTCCCAGGATCCGGGGGCAGCGTTCACCGCGATCACCCAGATCGGGACCGAGACGGCGGTCCTGCTGTACTTCCGGCGCGACATCGCACGCATCTGCGCCGCGTGGTGGCGGTCGGTGCGCGGCGAGCACGGCTCGGACTGGCGCGCACGGCTCGGCAAGCACGACCACGACGCCGCCATGGCCTGGTACATCGCGCTCGGCTCGGTCCCGATCGTGGTGCTGGGCCTGCTGTTCCAGGACGCCATCGAGAACACGTTCCGCAACCTCTACCTCACGGCGCTCATGCTCGCGGTGTTCGCGCTCCTGCTCGGGTGGGCGGACCGCATCGGCGCCAAGCGCCGCACGCTCGGCGAGCTCAACCCCCGCCAGGCCGTGGCGTTCGGCTTCGCCCAGGCGCTCGCGCTCGTGCCGGGTGTCTCCCGGTCCGGGGGGACGATCACGGCAGGCCTGCTCATGGGCTTCACGCGCGAGGCCGCGGCACGGTACTCGTTCCTGCTCGCCATCCCGGCTGTCATGGGCTCCGGCCTCTACCAGCTCGTCAAGTCGGCGGGGGACCCGGTGCCGGGCGCCCCGGGGCCGGGCGCGACGCTCATCGCGACCCTCGTCGCGTTCGTCGTCGGGTACTTCGTCATCATCGCGTTCCTGAAGATCGTCTCGACGTTCAGCTACACGCCGTTCGTGGTCTACCGGCTCGTCCTCGCCGCGCTCGTGGTGCTGCTCCTGCTCGTCGGGGTGCTCGAGCCGGGCGGGACGACGGCGTCGGCGACCTCCTGACCTACAGCCAGCCCGCGCGCCGGAACACGCGGTACAGCACCAGGCAGCCGACCGCCATGAGGGCGAGCGCGAACGGATAGCCCAGCGTCCAGTGCAGCTCGGGCAGGAACCGGAAGTTCATGCCGTAGACGCCCGCGATGATCGTCGGGTACACGAGGATCGCGGCCCAGGCCGAGATCTTGCGCATGTCCTCGTTCTGCCGCACGGACACCTGCGACATGTGGACCTGGAGCATGTCGGAGAGCAGGTCGTCCTGCGCGTCGAGGTGCCGGTCGATGCGCTCGACCGTCATCAGGATCCGTTCCAGGGTGCGGTGGTCCAGGCCGAGGTGGGCGGGGACGTCGGCGTCGAGGAGCTCGGGGAGCGCCGCCGTGACCGGCATGAGCGCGCGCCGCGCCTCCGTGATCTCGCGCTTGAGGTCGTAGATGCGTTCGACCGGGTCCTCGCGCTGCACGTCGAAGACGACGCGTTCGGTGTCGGCGACCGCGCTGCCGAGGGCCAGCTCGACCTGGGACGCCCCGCCGACGACCGCGAGCACCGTCGCGGAGACCACGCGCTGGATCGGGGTCCCGTGGGGGTCGCCCGGTACGCACAGCTTGGCGTAGATGATCGCGTGCACGTCGGCGTCGCCCGTCTCCGCGGTGAGGACCGTCCCCGGCCCGAGGAGCACCGCGAGCTCGCCCGTGTGCACCTGCCGGTCCTCCTCGGTGAACCACACGGTCGGCGCGAGGAGCAGGAGCCAGTCGGCCGCGAGACGGCGCACGTTCGCGAGCGGGTGCCGCACGTGCCGCGCGAGGTCGCGGCGATACGGGTCCTGGGCCGTCGTGACGAGCGCGGCGGCGTCGAGGACCGCGTCGACGTCCGCCAGGCGCGCCCACGTCACCGAGCCCCGTCCGGCCGGGTCGCCGTGCGCGGTCGGGTGCTCGCCGCCCGCACCCACCCCGGCGCCGGCGTCACCCGGCGCCGACGGCAGCGACAGGGAGCCCGGGTCCACGAGCTGGGGGCCGTCCGACCCCGGGTCGACGCGCCACGCCTCGACGGCGCGCAGGGAGTCCGCCGCGTGGCCGCCCACGCCCTCGTGCGCCGACGCCGGGCCGACGGGTGCAGTGCTGTTCGTCACGTCCGCATTCTCCCGCGGCCGAGGGCCGGTCGCGCGCCCGTCGTCGTCCGGCGTGGCGGCTAAGGTGGTCGCGTGCACAGCTGGCCCGCCCCGCAGATCCCCGAGCTCCCCGGACGAGGCCTCCCGGTCCGGGTGCACGACTCGTCGACCCGCGAGCTCGTCGTCGCCGCGCCGGGGGAGGACGCCACCCTCTACGTGTGCGGCATCACGCCGTACGACGCGACCCACATCGGCCACGCCGCGACGTACGTCTCCTTCGACCTGCTCGTGCGCGCCTGGCGCGACGCCGGGAAGCGCGTCACCTACGCGTCCAACGTCACCGACGTCGACGACCCGCTGCTCGAGCGCGCGACCGCCACGGGTGTGGACTGGCGCGCGCTCGCCGTCGAGCAGACCGCGCTGTTCGCGGAGGACATGACCGCGCTCGGCGTCGTCCCGCCCGACGTGTACGAGGGCGCGGTCGAGACGATCCCCGCCGTCGTCGAGGCGGTCACCCAGCTCCTGGACGCGGGCCTGGCGTACCGCGTGCCCGTCGAGCCGGGCGCCGGCGGCACCGACCCCGGCCTCGGGGACGTGTACGCCGACCTGTCGGCCGACCCCGGCTTCGGCTCCGTCTCGCACCTGGCGCGCGACGTCATGGAGCACCTGTTCGCCGAGCGCGGGGGAGACCCCGCGCGCGAGGGCAAGAAGGACGCGCTCGACCCGCTCCTGTGGCGCCGCGAGCGCCCGGGCGAGCCCGCCTGGGACGGCGGCGTCCTCGGCACCGGGCGCCCTGGGTGGCACGTGGAGTGCGCCGTCATCTCGCGCGACGGCCTCGGCCTGCCGTTCGACGTGCAGGGCGGCGGTGCGGACCTGCTCTTCCCGCACCACGAGATGTCCTCCTCGCACGACCGCATGCTGTCCGACGGCGGTGCGCCGCGCGCGCACGTGCACGCCGGCCTCGTCGCGTACGAGGGGGAGAAGATGAGCAAGTCGCGCGGCAACCTCGTGCTCGTGTCGAACCTGCGGGCGGCCGGGGCGGACCCCATGGCGATCCGCCTCGCCCTCCTCGACCACCACTACCGCGGCGAGTGGGAGTGGACCGACGACGACCTGCCCGCGGGCGTGCGACGCCTGGAGACCTGGCGCGACGCCGTCTCCGGCAACGGTGGGCCCGACGCCACCGCGACGCTCGCGGCGGTGCGCGCGGCGCTGGCGGACGACCTCGACGCCCCCGCGGCGCTCGCCGCGGTCGACGCGTGGGCCGCCGAGGCCCTGCGGCCGGGCCGTGACACGTCCGGTGACGACGAGGGCGCCCCCGGCGTCGTCGCCCGCGCGGTGAACGCGCTCCTGGGCGTGCGGCTGTAGCCCGGGTCGCGGGCGGTCGCGCCGGCGTCCCGCGTCAGACCGTCGGGCCCTTGCCGCGCTCGCCCGGGCTGCCGGGGTCGCGCCTGCGCAGGTAGCGCTCGAACTCGCGCGCGATGGCCTCCCCGCTCGCCTCGGGCAGCTCAGCGGTGTCCTTCGCCTCCTCGAGCTGCTGCACGTACTCGGCGATCTCGGTGTCCTCCGCGGCGAGCTCGTCGACCCCGTGCTGCCACGCCTCGGCGTCCTCGGGGAGGTCGCCGAGCGGGATCGGCTCGGCCAGCAGCTCCTCGATGCGCGCGAGGATCGCCAGCGTCGCCTTGGGCGACGGCGGGTGCGCCACGTAGTGCGGGACGGCGGCCCACAGCGAGACGGACTGCAGCCCGCGCTCCGCGGCCGCGTGCTGGAGCACTCCCACGATTCCGGTGGGGCCCTCGTAGGCGCTCGGCTCGACGTCGAGCACCGCCTGCAGGCCGACGCTCTCCGACGTCGCCGTCATCGGGATCGGGCGGGTGTGCGGCACGTCGGCGAGGAGCGCGCCGAGCGTGACCACGGTCCGCACGTCGTGCTCCTCCGCGATGTCCAGCAGCTCGCGGCAGTACCTGCGCCACCGCATCGACGGCTCGATCCCGTGCACCAGGACGACGCGGCGCCCGCCGGGGGAGAGCACCGTGGTCGCGACGGTCGTCGTCGGCCACGTGATCTCGCGCCGCCCGTCGTCGTCCGTCGTGACGACCGGGCGGTTCACCTGGAAGTCGTGGTAGTCCTCGGGGTCGAGCTCGTCGACGTCCTCGGCACCCCAGACCTCGTGCAGGTGCTGGAGCGCGGCCGTCGCGGCGCTCCCGGCATCGTTCCAGCCCTCGAACGCCGCGATCATCACGGTCTGGCGGGTGCCCTCGGGTGCGTTCTCGGTCATCACCCCAGCCTATGCGGCCGGGTACGACGACGGAGGAGCGGGTTCGCGCGTGGCGTAGCGGACGTACCCTGGAGGGGTCGGGCGGTCGCCGCCCTCGCCTCGAACCCCCTCTCTTGGAGCATCGCTGTGATCACGCACGCCCCCAGCACGGACCGCACCTCGGACCGCCGCCTCCCGCAGGCCGTCCTGTGGGACATGGACGGCACGCTCGTGGACACGGAGCCCTACTGGATGACGGCCGAGCACGAGCTCGTCGAGGCGCACGGCGGCACGTGGACGGACGAGGACGCGATGTCCCTGGTCGGGAACCCGCTGCTCGAGTCAGCCCGCATCATCCGGGAGCGCGGCGGCGTGGACCTGCCCGTCGAGGAGATCGTCGCGTTCCTCATCGGCCGGGTCATCGACCAGGTGCGCGTGGAGGTGCCTTGGCAGCCGGGCGCGCGCGAGCTGCTCGCCACCCTGCGCGACGCGGGCGTGCCGTGCGCGCTCGTGACGATGTCCTACCGTGAGCTTGCCGAGCCCGTGGCCGACCTCGCGCCCGAGGGCGCGTTCCAGCTCCTGGTGTGCGGGGACGAGGTCGAGCGCGGCAAGCCCGACCCCGAGCCCTACCTGGTCGCGGCGGAGAGGCTCGGCGTCGACGTCACGAAGTGCGTCGCGATCGAGGACTCTCCCGCGGGCATCGCCTCGGCCCGGGCGGCCGGTGCGGCGACGCTCGGCGTCGAGGCCGTGGTCCCGGTCCTGCCGGCACCCGGTCTGAGCCGCACGCGGTCGCTCGAGCTCGTCGACCTCGACCTGCTCGCGCGGCTCGTCTCGGGCGAGGTCGTCGACCTCATGGCTGACGACGCGGCCTAGGCTCGACCGAGCAGAGCCGCGTCGCGTCGCGCCGGTACATCCGTGCGTGCTCGTGCGGCGCCGGCACGAGGCGCCGCGTGCCAGCGCATACTCTTTCGGGGTGGACCGACCCGAGCCCCGCGCCCCCCGTACCCCGGCACCCGCCGGCCCGCGATCGAAGGGCTGGGTCGTCGGCCGGGTGGCCGGCGCCCCGGTGATCATCACGCCGTCGTGGTTCCTCGCCGCGGCCGTGCTCACGGTCCTCTTCGCCCCGACCGTGCAGCGGCTCGCGCCGCGGCTCGACAGCGAGATCTACCTCGTCTCGTTCGCGTTCGTGCTGCTCCTGTTCGCGTCGGTGTTCCTCCACGAGGTCGCGCACGCGCTCGTCGCGCGCGCCCGCGGCCAGCAGGTGACCGAGCTCGCGGTCACCCTGTGGGGCGGGCACACCGCGTACTCCGGGACGTCCGTGCGCCCGCTGGACGGGTTCCTCATCTCCGTCGTCGGCCCGCTGACGAACCTGGCGCTCGCCGTCGTGTTCTGGGTCACTTTCCAGGCGCAGGCCGAGTACTCGGTGCCCGCGCTGCTGCTCTACGCGGGCGCCTTCTCCAACGCCTTCGTCGGGTTCTTCAACCTCCTGCCGGGGCTGCCGCTCGACGGCGGCCAGATCCTGGAGTCGGCCGTGTGGGCCGCCACCGGCTCGCGGACCACGGGTACGCTCGCGGCGGGCTGGGTCGGGCGCGTGGTGGCCGTGGGCGTCGTCGCCTGGGCGCTCCTGTGGCCCCTGACGTACGGGGCGCGGCCCAGCCTCTGGACCGTGGCGTGGGCGGCGCTCATCGGGGCGTTCCTGTGGAGCGGAGCCACGGGCGCCATCGCTGCGGGCCGCACACGCGAGGCGGTCTCCGGGCTCTCCGTGCGCGCCCTCGCGCGCCCCGCCGTCGCCGTGCCGTCGTCCGCGACGGTGGCCGCGGTCGGCCGGTCCGTCGCGCTCGCCGGCGGCACGCACGTCGTCGCGGTCCTGGTCGACCCGGCGGGCCGCACCGTCGGGTACGTCGACCCGGCCGCGGCCGCGGCCGTGCCCCCGGACGCCGCGGAGACCACGCCGGTGGGCGCCGTCGCCGTCCCGGTGCCTGCGGGCGCCACGATCGACGCGGGCCTCGGCGGCGAGGAGATGCTGGCGGCGCTCTCGCGCGTGGGCCGCGAGGCAGCCGTCGTCGTGGTGACCGACGGCGGTCGCGTCGTCGGGGCGCTCGAGGTGGCCCGCGTCGTGGCGGCGCTGCGGGACGCGCAGCGCGGACGCTGACGGGTCGGGCGCGGCCCGTAGGATGGTCGCCCGTGACCTCCGAGCCCGCCGCCACGCCCGGCCCCCAGACCACGCCCTCCGGACCGGACGGCGCCGCCACCCCCGAGAGCGTGGCGCCCGCGCGAGGTGAGGGCCCCGGGTCGACCGGCGCGGACGAGCGGCGCGGCCCCCTGCGCGTGGGGGACAAGGTCCAGCTCACGGACCCGCGCGGACGGCTGCACACCATCACGCTCGCGCCCGGCGCGACGTTCCACACCCACAAGGGCTACCTGCGCCACGACGACCTCGTCGGGGAGCCCGAGGGCACCGTGGTGCGCAACACGGCCGGGATCGAGTACCTCGCGCTGCGCCCCCTCCTCGCGGACTACGTGCTCTCGATGCCGCGCGGCGCCGCGGTGGTCTACCCCAAGGACGCGGGGCAGATCGTCGCGATGGCGGACATCTTCCCCGGTGCGCGGGTCGTCGAGGCGGGTGTCGGGTCGGGCGCCCTCACCATGTCGCTCCTGCGCGCCGTCGGCGACGCCGGCGACCTGCACTCGATCGAGCGCCGGGACGACTTCGCGGCGATCGCGCGCGGCAACGTCGAGACGTTCTTCGGCGGGCCGCACCCCGCGTGGACGCTGTCCGTGGGCGACCTCGCCGACGTGCTGCCGACCGTCGCCGAGGCAGGCACGGTCGACCGCGTCGTGCTCGACATGCTCGCGCCCTGGGAGAACCTCGACGTCGTGGCGCGCGCACTCGTGCCGGGCGGCGTCCTGGTCTGCTACGTCGCCACGACCACGCAGCTCTCGCGGCTCGCCGAGGACCTGCGCGCCGACGGCCGGTACGCCGAGCCCGTCGCGTGGGAGTCCATGGTCCGCGGCTGGCACCTCGAGGGCCTCGCCGTGCGTCCGCAGCACCGCATGATCGGGCACACCGGCTTCCTGCTCACCGCCCGCCGTCTGGCCGACGGCGTCGCGCCGCCCGAGCGCAAGCGCCGCCCCGCGAAGGGCGCCTACCCGACGGACGTCGAGCAGTGGTCGCCCGAGGAGCTCGGCGAGCGCCCCGTCTCCGAGAAGAGGATCCGCCGCGTCCGCCGCGACGTGGGCCAGGGCCCCGAGCAGGCGTTGGCGCACGACCCCGACGTGTCAGGGGCATGACGGTCCGGTAACGATCGGCACGCCGTCGTCTCACGCTGGGTGTCGTCCGTGTGCGCGGACGACAATTGTGCCTATGGTCTACACCCGACCGCCGGACGGTGGTCGGCACGGGTGCCCCCGCGGTGCGCCGTCCGCCGTCCACCACGCGGTCGGGCGAGCCGCCGGCGAGAGGTGACACCGATGAGCGAGACATTCGGCCGTAGCGACCAGGCCCCGCAGAGCAGCGCGCGCGAGGTCGCCCTGCTCTCCGCGAAGAACGAGAGGCTCGCCGAGGCGCTGCGGGCCGCGCGCGACCAGATCCTCGACCTCAAGCGGCAGATCGACGATCTCGCCAAGCCCCCGGGGACGTACGCGGTGTTCCTCGCGGCGCACCCGGACGGGTCGGTCGACGTCTCCGCCGCGGGCCGCAAGATGCACGTGGGCGCGAGCCCCAGCATCGACGCCCAGCGCCTGCGCCCCGGCCAGGAGGTCAAGCTCAACGAGGCGATGACGGTCGTCGCCGCGGGCGGGTACGAGCGCACGGGCGAGATCGTCACGGTCAAGGAGGTCCTCGACGCGGACCGCGTGCTCGTCGTCGGGCGCGCGGACGAGGAGCGGGTGGTGCGGCTCGCCGGGTCGGTGGCGCACGCCGCCCTGCGCGTCGGCGACTCCCTGACGATCGACACGCGCAGCGGCTTCGTGTTCGAGGTCATCCCGAAGTCCGAGGTCGAGGAGCTCGTCCTCGAAGAGGTCCCGGACATCGACTACGCGGACATCGGCGGGCTCGGCCCGCAGATCGAGCAGATCCGCGACGCCGTCGAGCTGCCGTTCACCCACCCCGACCTGTTCCGCGAGCACGGCCTGCGCCCGCCCAAGGGCGTGCTGCTCTACGGCCCGCCCGGGTGCGGCAAGACGCTCATCGCCAAGGCCGTCGCGAACTCGCTCGCGCACACGGTGGCCCGCGCACGCGGCGAGGAGCTGGACAGCACGCCCGGCGCCGCACGGAGCTACTTCCTCAACGTCAAGGGCCCCGAGCTGCTCAACAAGTACGTGGGGGAGACCGAGCGCCACATCCGCCTGATCTTCGCCCGGGCCCGCGAGAAGGCGTCGCAGGGCACCCCGGTCGTCGTGTTCTTCGACGAGATGGAGTCACTGTTCCGCACGCGCGGGACGGGGCTGTCGTCCGACGTCGAGACGACGATCGTGCCGCAGCTCCTCGCCGAGATCGACGGCGTCGAGCGCCTCGACAACGTCATCGTCATCGGCGCGTCGAACCGCGAGGACATGATCGACCCCGCGATCCTGCGCCCGGGCCGGCTCGACGTGAAGATCAAGATCGAGCGCCCCGACGCCGAGGGCGCCAAGGAGATCTTCGCGAAGTACCTCACCGAGGACCTGCCCATCCACGCGGCCGACCTCGCCGAGCACGGCGGCAGCCAGCGTGCGGCCCTCGACGAGATGATCCGCTCCGTCGTCGAGCGCATGTACTCCGAGGACGAGGAGAACCAGTTCCTCGAGGTCACCTACGCCAGCGGTGACAAGGAGGTCCTCTACTTCAAGGACTTCAACTCCGGCGCCATGATCCAGAACGTCGTGGACCGCGCGAAGAAGTCCGCGATCAAGGACTTCCTCGCGACCGGCCAGCGCGGCATCCGGGTCGACCACCTGCTCTCGGCGTGCGTCGACGAGTTCAAGGAGAACGAGGACCTGCCCAACACCACCAACCCCGACGACTGGGCCCGGATCAGCGGGAAGAAGGGCGAGCGCATCGTCTTCATCCGCACGATCGTCCAGAAGAAGGGCGAGGGCTCGTCCCCGCGCACGATCGACACGGTCACCAACACCGGCCAGTACCTGTAGCGCGCCGGGTCGCCGGGTGGCGGGTCGCCGGGTCGGGGCACTCCGGGGCGGCCGTGCCGGGTCTACCATCCGCGCCGCTCGTTCCTCGCGGCGCTCCCGCCAGACCCGCCACGACCCGGCACGGCCGCCCCTCCGGCCCCGCCCCGGCCCGCCCGTGCAGGCGACGTCACCTCGGGCGACCGTCGAGCGAGCGGGCGGTGCGCCGTCGGATGCGAAGGGCGTAGAGCCGCGCTCGTGAACCGAGGGCCGCACGACCCGGGCGACGGCGCGGCAGCCCGAGCGCCGACGGCGTTCCGCCCGCGGACCCGACCACGGGCGCACGACCCGGCCACGGGCGCCCGACCGTGCGCGTGGACACGACGACGCCGCGGGGGAGGCCCGGCATAGGGTGTGCGCGTGAGCGTGCGACGGGTCATGGGGATCGAGACCGAGTACGGCGTGCTGCAACCGGGCAAGCCGCTGGCCAACCCGATGCTCATGTCGAGCCAGGTCGTCACGACCTACCGGGCGCTCGCGGCGCGCAGCGACGGCGCTCGCGGGCGGGCGCGGTGGGACTACGACGACGAGGACCCGCTGCAGGACGCGCGCGGCTTCCACGTCCCCCGGGCGTCGGCGCACCCGACGCTGCTGACGGACGACCCGACCCGCCCCGCGCCGTCGGGCCCGACCGCCGGGCCCGGGCAGGACGCGGACGACGGCGTGCACGGCTCGCTGCAGGAGGTCGCGCGGTCGTCGTCCGAGGAGTACGACGACCCGAGCGCGGCGAACGTCATCCTCACGAACGGCGCGCGGCTGTACGTCGACCACGCGCACCCGGAGTACTCCTCGCCCGAGGTCACGGTCCCGCACGACGTCGTGTGCTGGGACGTCGCGGGCGAGCGCATCATGCTGGCGGCGTCGCGCGAGCTCGAGCAGGTGCCGGGCGGGTCGGTGGTGCTCTACAAGAACAACGTCGACGGCAAGGGCGCGAGCTACGGCACGCACGAGAACTTCCTCGTCGACCGGGCGGTGCCGTTCGGGGTGATCGTCGAGGTCCTCACGCCGTTCCTCGTGACCCGTCAGGTGTTCGCGGGCTCCGGTCGTGTCGGGCTCGGGCCGACGGGCGAGGCGCACGGGTTCCAGATCTCCCAGCGCGCGGACTACGTCGAGGCCGAGGTGGGGCTGGAGACGACGCTGCGGCGGCCGATCGTGAACACGCGCGACGAGCCGCACGCGGACCGCCTGCGCTGGCGCCGCCTGCACCTCATCATCGGCGACGCGAACATGTTCGAGACGGCCACGTACCTCAAGACGGGCACGACGTCGCTCGTGCTCCACGTCGTCGAGCACCTCGAGGAGCTCGGCGCGCCGCTGCGCGCGCGGCTCGCGGGGCTGCGCCTGGCGGAGCCCGTGGCCGACGTGCAGCGCGTGAGCCGCGACCTCGAGCTCACGCGCCGGCTGACGCTCGCCGACGGGCGCGAGCTGACGGCGCTCGAGCTCCAGCGCGAGTACCTGGAGGTGGTGGTGGAGGCCGCCGAGAGGCTCGCGGGGCCGGACGGCGTCGACGCGCCCACGCGGGACGTGCTCGCGCGGTGGGCCTCCGTCCTCGACCGCCTGGCGGCGGACCGCGACGCGTGCGCGCGCGACGTCGAGTGGGTCGCGAAGCTGCGGCTCCTGGGCCGGCTGCGCGAGCGCGACGGCCTGGACTGGGGCCACTCGCGGCTGGCCGCGCTGGACCTGCAATGGTCCGACGTGCGGCCCGAGCGCGGGATCTACCACCGCCTGCTCGCGGCGGGAGCGGTGGACCGCGTCGTCACGGAGTCCGAGGTCGCGGCGGCCGTGCAGCACGCGCCCGAGGACACGCGCGCCTACTTCCGCGGTGAGGTCATGGCGCGCTACGGCGACCAGGTGTCGGCGGCGAGCTGGGACTCGGTGATCTTCGACGTCCCCGGTGCGCCGTCGCTGCAGCGGGTCCCCATGATGGACCCGCTGCGCGGCACCCGGTCCCACATCGGCGCGCTGCTCGACGCGAGCCCGGACGCGGCGGCGCTCCTGGCGGGTCTGGCGGGCCCGTCCTGAGCCGCGGCGACTAGGCTGGACGGACGACGGCGCCCCGGTCCCTCGCGGAACGGGCGCCGCGTGCGGGCAGGCCGGGACGCGCGTGCGTGCGGACCGGGTTCGATGAAGGGCAGGACGTCGGCGCGGCACCGGGCCGACGGGGACGAGGAGGCAACCATGGCGGGTACCGAACGCACCCACGCGTCGCACGAGGACCGACGCCCCGACGACGAGCCCGAGGGCCCCGAGGCCCCCGTCGCACCCCAGGCGCAGTCGCGTGACGCCGAGGTCGACGCCCTCCTCGAGGAGATCGACGAGGTGCTGGAGACGAACGCGGAGTCCTTCGTCCGGGGCTTCGTGCAGAAGGGCGGCGAGTAGGAAGGGTGACGGGAACTCGATGAGCACGGACCAGCCCGGGCGCCTGCCCGACGCGTTCACGACCCCCGGGTCGTCGTCGTTCCTGGACTTCCTGTCCGGGCACGCACCCGACCTGCTGCCCTCGCACCGCCTCGCCGGGCACGCGTCGTCGGGCACGACGGTTCCCGCGACGCCGCACGCGACGACGATCGTGGCGCTGACGTTCGGCCCCGAGGGCGTCGGCGGAGGTGTCGTCATGGCGGGCGACCGCCGCGCGACGATGGGCTCGATGATCGCGAACCGCGAGATCGAGAAGGTCTTCCCCGCGGACGAGTACTCCGCGGTCGGCATCGCCGGGACCGCCGGGATCGCGGTCGAGCTCGTGCGGCTCTTCCAGCTGGAGCTCGAGCACTACGAGAAGATCGAGGGCACGCTGCTCTCGCTCGACGGCAAGGCGAACCGCCTGTCGACGATGATCCGGCAGAACCTCGGGCTCGCGATGCAGGGCCTCGCCGTGGTGCCGCTGTTCGCCGGCTTCGACCTCGACCGGGGCGCGGGGCGCATCTTCTCCTACGACGTGACCGGCGGGCGGTACGAGGAGCGCGCCTACCACTCGGTGGGTTCCGGGTCCGTGTTCGCGCGCGGCTCGCTGAAGAAGCTGTGGCGCACCGGCCTCGACCGTGCGGGCTCCGTGCGGGTCGCGGTCGAGGCGCTGTACGACGCCGCGGACGACGACTCGGCCACGGGCGGTCCTGACCAGGTCCGCAAGATCTGGCCGGTCGTCACGGTCGTGACCGCGGACGGGTACGAGCGCGTGCCCGACGACGAGCTCGCCGCGGTCGTGGAGCAGATCGTGGCGGAGCGGTCGGGTTCGGGAGTGTCCCGGCGCCGGCCCGCCGTGACGAACGCCGAGTCCGTGCCCCACGACCTGCCGCACGACCCGTCGGACGGCAACGCTCCGGGAGGTGACGCCGAGTGAACATGCCCTTCTACGTCTCGCCCGAGCAGCTCATGAAGGACCGGGCGGACTTCGCGCGCAAGGGCATCGCGCGCGGCCGGTCCGTCGTGGTCCTCGCGTACGACGACGGGATCGTGTTCGCGACGGAGAACCCGTCGCGCGCGCTGCACAAGATCTCCGAGATCTACGACCGGATCGCCTTCGCCGCGGTGGGCAAGTACAACGAGTTCGAGAACCTGCGGGTCGCGGGCGTGCGCTACGCGGACCTGCGGGGCTACTCCTACGACCGTACGGACGTCAACGCACGGGGGCTCGCGAACGCCTACGCGCAGACGCTCGGCACGGTGTTCACGACCGAGTCCAAGCCGCTGGAGGTCGAGCTCGTCGTCGCGGAGGTCGGGCGCACGCCCGCCGAGGACCAGCTCTACCGGATCTCCTACGACGGGTCGGTGGCCGACGAGCAGGGCGTCGTCGTCATGGGCGGCCAGGCCGACCAGCTCGGACGGGTGCTCGCGGACGCCTGGGAGCCGGGGCTGGACCTCGGCGCCGTGCTGCGGCTCGCGGTCCGTGCGCTCGGGTCGGGCGGTGACGGCGACACGGTCCGGGACATCCCGGCCGCGCAGCTCGAGGTCGCCGTGCTGGACCGGACCCGGCCGCGCCGGGCCTTCCGCAGACTCTCGGGTCCCGTCCTCGAGGGTCTCCTCGGCACGGCGGACCCCGCGGACGAGGGGTAGGACGCGCATGGACCGCAGGATCTTCGGGATCGAGACGGAGTACGGCGTGACGTGCGCGTCCGACGACGGCCGCGGCCTGTCCGCGGACGAGGTCGCGCGCTACCTGTTCCGCAAGGTCGTCGCCTGGGGCCGCTCGTCGAACGTCTTCCTGCGCAACGGCTCGCGCCTGTACCTGGACGTCGGCTCCCACCCGGAGTACGCGACCGCGGAGTGCGACGACGTGCGCCAGCTCGTCGCGTACGACCGCGGGGGCGAGCGGATCCTCGAGGGCCTCGTGGCGGACGCGCAGCAGCGTCTCGAGCACGAGGGGCTGCCGGGGCGGATCCACCTGTTCAAGAACAACACGGACTCGGCGGGCAACTCCTACGGCTGCCACGAGAACTACCTCGTGCGCCGCCAGGGCGACTTCGCCCGGCTGTCCGACGTGCTCGTGCCGTTCCTCATCACGCGCCAGGTGCTCACGGGCGCGGGCAAGGTGCTCGCGACCCCGCGCGGCGCCGTGTACTGCCTGTCGCAGCGCGCCGACCACATCTGGGAGGCGGTCTCCAGCGCGACGACCCGCTCGCGCCCGATCATCAACACGCGCGACGAGCCGCACGCCGACGCGGAGAGCTACCGTCGCCTGCACGTCATCGTCGGCGACTCGTCGATGGCGGAGACGACGACGATGCTCAAGGTCGGCACGACCGACCTCATCCTGCGGATGGTCGAGGCGGGCCTGCCGATGCGCGACCTCGCGCTCGAGAACCCGATCCGCTCGATCCGCGAGATCAGCCACGACATGACCGGCAAGCAGCCGGTGCAGCTCGCGAGCGGGCGCACGGTCACGGCGGTCGAGCTGCAGGGCGAGTACCTGCAGCGCGTCAAGGAGTTCGTCGAGCAGGACGTCGCGCTCACCCCGGTCGTCAAGCAGGTCCTCGACCTGTGGGAGCGTGGGCTGCGCGCGCTGGAGAGCGGCGACCTGTCGCTCGTCGACCGCGAGCTCGACTGGGTCATCAAGTACCGGCTCATCCAGCGCTACCAGGCGAAGCACGGCCTCGAGCTCGACGACCCGCGGATCGCGCGCCTCGACCTCGCCTACCACGACATCTCGCGCACCGAGGGGCTGTACAACCTCCTGGCCGCGCGGGGCATGGTGGAACGGGTCACCACGGACCTCGAGGTGTTCGAGTCGACCGCGGTCCCGCCGCAGACGACGCGTGCCAAGCTGCGCGGCGACTTCGTGCGGGCCGCGCAGGAGGCCCGCCGCGACTACACGGTCGACTGGGTGCACCTCAAGCTCAACGACCAGGCCCAGCGCACCGTCCTGTGCAAGGACCCGTTCCGCAGCGTCGACGAGCGTGTGGAACGGCTCATCGAGTCGATGTGACGCGGGACGTGATGTGACGGACCTGGCCCTGGCGGCCGCGCGCCCCGTGCCGGGCGAGCGGCCCGGACGCCGTCGCGCGCGCGGTGCGCTGCTCGCGCTCGTGACGGCCCTGCTGTGCGTGCTGCTCGCCGCGTGCGACGAGCCGGAGGACGCGACGTCGACGCCGCGGAACACCGCGCTCACCGTCGTCGGGTCGTCGGGTGCGCCCCCGACCCTCGAGTACCGGATGCCGTTGGACGTCACCGAGGCACGCTCGGAGGTCGTCTGGCCCGGGGCGGGCGCCGAGCTCGTCGACGGCGGGCCGCTGCTGCTCAACCTGTACGCCCAGGACGTGAGCGACGGGACCGTGCTGCAGAACACCTACACGGACGCGCCGCGCTGGCGCACGCTGACCGACGAGTCCGTCGGCCGCGACCTGCGCGACCTCCTGCGCGGTCAGCGCGTGGGTGCACGCCTCCTGCGCGTGGAGGAGGACGACGGCGTGCCGGTCGCGCTCGTCGTCGACGTCCTGCCCACGCGCGCGTCCGGCCAGGCGGTCACGCCCCCCGACGGGCTGCCCACCGTGACGCTCGCCGGGGACGGCACGCCGAGCGTCACGGTCCCGCCGGACACGCCCGGTCCCGCCGGGCTCGTCGTGCAGCCGCTGATCCGTGGCGACGGACGCCAGGTCGAGGTCGGGCAGGTCGTCACCGTGCGGTACACCGGGGTGCGGTGGTCGGACGGCGAGGTGTTCGACTCGACGTGGACGGACGACGCAGCCCCTCTGTCGATCATGATCGGCATCGGCGAGGTCATCGAGGGCTGGGAGCAGGGCCTCCTCGAGCAGTCCGTGGGCAGCCAGGTGCTGCTCGTGGTGCCACCCGACCTCGCGTACGGCGCCACCTCCAACCCGCTCGCGGGGGAGACGCTCGTCTACGTCGTGGACATCCTCGACGCCCACTTCCCGGTGACGGAGGAGGCCGCCCAGCAGGGCGACGACGCCGCACCCGACACGACCGGCGACGCGCCGGCCGACCAAGGAGAGTCCTCATGACCGTCGCGATCCGCGTGATCCCGTGCCTCGACGTCGACGCGGGACGCGTCGTCAAGGGCGTGAACTTCGAGAACCTGCGCGACGCGGGGGACCCGGTCGAGCTCGCCTCGCGCTACGACGCCGAGGGAGCGGACGAGGTGACGTTCCTCGACGTCTCCGCGTCCTCGGGCAACCGCGAGACGACGTACGACGTCGTGCGGCGCACCGCCGAGCAGGTCTTCGTCCCCCTCACGGTCGGTGGCGGCGTGCGGTCCGCCGACGACGTGGACCGCCTGCTGCGTGCCGGGGCCGACAAGGTCGGGGTGAACACGGCCGCGATCGCCCGGCCCGAGCTCATCGCGGAGATCGCGGACCGCTTCGGCAGCCAGGTCCTCGTGCTCTCCGTCGACGCGCGCCGCACGACCGGCGACGTGCGCACGGACTCCGGGTTCGAGGTGACGACCCACGGGGGACGCCGCGGCACCGGCATCGACGCCGTCGAGTGGGCGGCGCGCGCGGCGGCCCTCGGCGCGGGCGAGATCCTGCTCAACTCGATGGACGCGGACGGGACGACGGCAGGCTTCGACCTCGAGATGCTCGCGGCGGTCCGGCCCGAGGTCCGGGTGCCCCTCATCGCGAGCGGCGGCGCCGGGACGCCCGATCACTTCGTCGCGGCCGCCGAGGCCGGCGCGGACGCGGTCCTGGCGGCGAGCGTCTTCCACTTCGGTGCCCTGACCGTGGGTCAGGTCAAGGACGCGATGCGCGCCGCGGGAGTCGTCGTGCGCTGACGCGGGGACCGGGGAGAAAAGCGTCGAGCGTGTCGGGGGCGCGTGAGAGGATCGGTCAACCCCCTGAACGAAAGACGAGGACCGTCCCGTGCCCGGCAGCAGGACGCGCCCCACCGGCGCCGACGCCCAGCCCGCCCCTCCCGCCCCGCAAGACTCGCCGGTCCCGGCCGCCCTGCGCGGCCCGACCTCGGACACCCTGCCCGCCGAGCCGTCGGTGCGCCACCCGCACGCCCTGACCGGCTCTCGCGTGCGCCGCTCGCTGCTGCTCATGGGCCGTGGCATCCGTGACGAACCCGGCACCTATGCGCTCGCGATCGGCTCGTCCGCCCTCTTCGGCGCGCTCACCGTCGCGGTGAGCAGCGCGATCGGCACCGTGACGGACGAGGTCGTCGTCCCGGCGATCGCGGGCGACGAGGCGGCGCGCGGCCGGATCTGGCTCGCCGGGCTGGTCCTCGCCGGGATCGCGATCTCGCTCGCCGCGAGCGTCGCGGCGCGGCGGATCTTCGCCGGCAACGGGTACGCGGCGCTCCAGGCGCGCCACCGCACGGCGGTCACGCGCCAGTACCTGCGCCTGCCCATGTCGTGGCACCGCTCGCACCCGGCGGGCCAGCTCCTGTCGAACGCCAACTCGGACGTCGAGGCCGCGACGGGCGTGTTCAACCCGCTGCCCTTCGCGCTCGGCGTGGTCGTCATGATCGGTGTCGCGGCCGTGATGCTCTTCCGGGTCGACGTCTGGCTCGCGTGCGCCGCGCTCGTCGTCATCCCCGTCGCCGTGGCCGTGAACATCGTGTTCCAGCGCTACATGTCGCCCGCGATCACCCACGCGCAGCAGCTCCGGGCCGAGGTGTCCGACGTTGCGCACGAGAGCTTCGAGGCCGCCCTCCTCGTCACGTCGCTCGGCACCGCGGACCGTGAGGAGAGCCGGTTCGCCGCGCGGACCGACGAGCTGCGCGCCGCGAACGTGCGCGTCGGTGTCGTGCGCGCCTTCTTCGACCCGGTGATCGAGCTCCTGCCCTCGCTCGGCACGCTTCTCGTGCTCGCCGTGGGCACGCTCCGTCTCACCGGCGGGGACGTCGCGGCGGGCGACATCGTCACCGCCGCCTACCTCCTGACCATCATGGCCGTGCCCGTGCGGGCGTTCGGCTGGGTGCTCGGAGAGCTGCCGCGCGCACTGGTCGGGTACGACCGGATCAGCCGCGTCGTCGACTCCGGGGGAGTCCTGCGACCCGGGACGGGCCACCTACCCCCCGGCGGGGGCGGCCTCGGCGTCCGGCTCCAGGGGGTCGGCGTGGACGTGCGCGCCGGCGGGCGTGACATCACGCTCCTCGACGGCGTCGACCTCGACGTCGCGCCCGGGACCACGGTCGCCGTCGTCGGTCCCACCGGCGCCGGCAAGACGACGCTCGTCTCGCTGCTCGCGCGCCTGTCGGACCCGACGCGCGGGAGCGTGCTGCTCGACGGCGTCGACGTGCGCGACGTGCGCCCCGACGACCTCACGTCGCAGGTCGCGCTCGTCGCCCAGCAGGCCTTCGTCTTCGAGGACACGGTGCGCGCCAACGTGACGCTCGCCGACGAGGGCGACGCCGGCCCGGACGACGAGCAGGTCTGGGAGGCGTTGCGGCTCGCGCGCGTCGACGACGTCGTCGAGCGGCTGCCCGAGGGCCTCGACGCGCCGCTGGGGGAGCGCGGCGCCAACCTGTCCGGCGGCCAGCGCCAGCGCCTCGCCATCGCCCGCGCGCTCGTGCGCCGACCCCGCCTGCTCGTCCTGGACGACGCGACGTCCGCCGTCGACCCGCGCGTCGAGCAGCAGATCCTGTCGGGCCTCGCCCACGAGGGCGCGGACCGCCCGACGGTCGTCATGGTGGCCTACCGCATGTCGAGCGTGGCGCTCGCCGACGTCGTCGTGCACGTCGAGTCCGGCCGTGTCGTCGACGTCGGCACGCACGACGAGCTGCTCGCGCGCGACGCCGGCTACCGCGAGCTCGCGACGGCGTACGCGCGCGAGGCCGTGCGGCGCGAGCAGGAGCGCAGCGACGCGATCGACGACGCGGCCCGGGCCGCGTCCGACGACGGGGACGGCACGGTGGGCGAGGACCTCGCACGCCAGGAGGAGACGGAGGAGGACGACGTCGTGCGGCACGTCGAGAAGGGGGCGCTGGAGGAATGACGCAGACCACGACCGCACGACCCGAGCGCGCCGACGCGCGCATCGCCTCCGCGAGCTCGCTCGGCGTGCTCGCCACGCTGCGGCGCGGGGTCCAGGTCTCGCCGCAGATCCTCGACGGCGTCTGGGTGACCCTCGCGCTCGCGGTCGCCGCCGCCATGGGCCGGGTCGTCGTGCCCGTCGCCGTCCAGCAGACGGTCGACACCGGCCTGCTGGCCGACGGTGGTCCCGACACCACGCGCGTCGGCGTCCTCGTCGGTGTCGCGGCGGGCGTCCTCGTGCTCGCGGGCCTGTGCTCGGCCCTCGTCAACGTGCGCCTCTTCCGGTCGACCGAGGCAGGTCTCGCCGCGATGCGCGTGCGCGCGTTCCGGCACGTGCACGACCTGTCGGTCCTCACGCAGAACTCCGAGCGGCGCGGCTCGCTCGTGTCGCGCGTGACGAGCGACGTCGACACGATCTCGCTGTTCGTCCAGTGGGGCGGCATCATGCTGCTCGTCTCGGTCCTGCAGATCGGCGTCGCCACCGTCCTGATGGCGGTGTACTCGTGGCAGCTGACGCTCGTCGTCTGGGCCTGCTTCGTGCCGCTGTTCCTGGTCCTGCGGCCCGCCCAGGCGCGGGTGAACGACGCCTACACCCAGGTGCGGGCGCGTGTCGGGGCGATGCTCGGGGCGATCTCCGAGTCGGTCGTCGGCGCAGAGACGATCCGCGCGTACGGCGCCGGCGCCCGCACCGCGCGGCGCATCGACGCCGCCGTGGACGGCACCCGCCGCGCCATGGTCCGCGCCCAGAAGCTCGTGGCCGTCGTGTTCTCGAGCGGCGTGCTCGTGGCGAACCTCGTGCTCGCCGTCGTCGTGGTGGTCGGGTCGTTGCTCGGCGTCGCCGGAGACATCTCCGTCGGCCGGCTGCTCGCGTTCCTGTTCCTCGTCCAGCTCTTCACCGGGCCGGTGCAGATGGCGACGGAGATCCTCAACGAGCTGCAGAACGCCGTCGCCGGGTGGCGGCGCGTGCTCGCCGTGCTCGAGACCCCGGTCGAGGTCGTCGACGCCGGGGAGGACGGCGTGCGCAGCCCCCGCGGCCCCGCGCACGTGCGCCTCGAGGGCGTGCGCTTCGCGTACCCCGACGGGCCCGAGGTCCTGCACGGCGTCGACCTCGACCTGCCGGCCCGCGCGTCCGTCGCGGTCGTCGGTGCCACGGGGTCGGGCAAGACGACGATCGCCAAGCTCGTCACGCGCCTCATGGACCCGACCGGCGGCCGCGTGCTGCTCGACGGCGTCGACCTGCGCGAGATCGCCGTCGACTCCCTGCGCCGGCGCGTCGTGCTCGTGCCGCAGGAGGGGTTCCTCTTCGACGGCACGCTCGCCGACAACGTGGCCTACGGGCTGCGCGGCGACGCCGAGCAGGAGCCCGAGCGCGCGCGCCGCGCGCGCATCGAGGCCGCCGTCGAGCGGCTCGGCCTCACCGACTGGGTCGCGGACCTGCCCGACGGGCTCGACTCGCCCGTCGGCCAGCGTGGCGAGTCGCTCTCCGCCGGCGAGCGACAGCTCGTCGCGCTCGTGCGCGCCTATCTCGCCGAGGCCGACCTGCTCGTGCTCGACGAGGCGACGTCGGCCGTCGACCCCGCGACCGAGGTGCGCATCGCCCGCGCGCTCGCCTCGCTCACCGCGGGCCGGTCGACGCTGACCATCGCGCACCGCCTCTCCACCGCGGAGGCCGCGGACCTCGTGGTCGTGGTGGACCAGGGGCACGTGGTCGAGGTGGGCCACCACGACGACCTCGCGCGCGCCGGCGGGGTCTACGCGCACATGCACGACGCATGGGTCTCCCAGACCCGCTGACAGCCCGGGCAGCGGAACCGGGCGAGACGGCGGACCTGCGCGGGCCCGGCGTCTGGCAGGATTCTCGGGTGCCCGCATCCACCACCGGCCCCACGCCCGACCCCTCGCTCGACCCCGAGATCGCCGCGCGGCTCAAGCGCGACGACGCAGGGCTCGTCGCGGCGATCGTCCAGCAGCACGACACGGGAGACGTGCTCATGCTCGGCTGGATGGACGACGAGGCCCTGCACCGCACCCTGACGACCGGGCGCGTGACGTTCTGGAGCCGCTCGCGCCAGGAGTACTGGCGCAAGGGCGACACGTCGGGGCACGTGCAGGTCGTGCGCTCGGTCGCGCTCGACTGCGACGGCGACGCGCTGCTGGTGCGCGTGCACCAGGTGGGCGCGGCGTGCCACACCGGCACGCGCACGTGCTTCGAGGCCGGGGGCGACCTCGGCGCCGTCGTGGGCGACGTCCCGGGTGCGCCCGCCACCACCGCGACCGACCCCGACTCCGACCCCGAGGAGGAGAACCAGTGAACGCGACCGCCGCGCAGGCCGAGCCCACCACCGTCCCGTCGGGCGGACCGGCGTGGGGCGCGACGTGGCCCGCCGCGGACGGGTTCCGCTCCCTCGCGACGTCGCGCCGCGTGGTCCCCGTCGTGCGGCGCCTGCTCGCCGACGACGTCACGCCCGTCGGGCTGTACCGCACCCTCGCGCAGGGGCGTGCGGGGACGTTCGTGCTGGAGTCCGCGGAGTCGGACGGACGCTGGGCGCGGTACTCGTTCGTCGGGGTCGCCTCGCGCGCGACCCTCACCGCGCGCGACGGCCAGGCCGTCTGGTCGGGCGACGTGCCCGCAGGGGTGCCCACGAGCGGCGACGTGGTCGACGTGCTGGAGGCGACGCTCGAGGCGCTGCGCACGCCGGCGATCGACGGTCTGCCACCGCTGACCGGCGGGCTCGCCGGCGCGATCGGCTGGGACGTGATCCGCCACTGGGAGCCGACGCTGCCGTCCGCCGCCCCCGACGAGCTGGGCGTGCCCGAGCTCACGCTGTGCCTCGCGACCGACCTCGCCGTCGTGGACCACGCCGAGGGCAGCGTGTGGCTCGTGGCGAACGCGATCAACTTCGACGACACGGACGAGCGGGTCGACGACGCCTACGCGGACGCGGTCGCGCGGCTCGACGCGATGCAGGCCCGGCTCGTGGCGGGCGGCGCGCACGTGGCGTCGGTCGTCGCCGACGACGCGACCGAGCCGGAGCTCGAGTTCCGCTCGACGCGCGAGGAGTTCGAGGCGTCGGTCGTCGCGGGCAAGGACGCGATCCGGGAGGGGGAGGTGTTCCAGGTCGTGCTGTCCCAGCGCCTGGACCTCGACTGCCCGGCCGACCCGCTCGACGTCTACCGGGCGCTGCGGACCATCAACCCGAGCCCGTACATGTACTACTTCCAGCTCACCGACGCCGACGGGCACGACTTCGCGGTGGTCGGGTCGAGCCCGGAGACGCTCGTCAAGGTCGAGGACGGCCGGGTCACGACGTTCCCCATCGCCGGGTCGCGCCCGCGCGGCGCGACGCCGGAGGAGGACGTCGCTCTCGGCGAGGAGCTCCTGCAGGACCCCAAGGAGCTCGCCGAGCACATCATGCTCGTCGACCTGTCGCGCAACGACCTCGTCAAGGTGTGCGAGCCGACCTCGGTCGAGGTCGTCGAGTTCATGGCGACCAAGCGGTTCAGCCACATCATGCACCTGTGCTCGACGGTGGTCGGTACGCTGCGCGCGGGAGCCACGGCGCTCGACGCGTTCCGTGCGACGTTCCCCGCGGGCACCCTGTCCGGGGCGCCGAAGCCGCGTGCGATCGCCCTCATCGACGAGCTCGAGCCCGCGTCGCGCGGCATCTACGGCGGCACGGCGGGCTACTTCGACTTCGACGGCAACATGGACATGGCGATCGCTATCCGGACCGCGCTGATCCGCGCGGGCCGCGCGAGCGTCCAGGCCGGTGGCGGCATCGTGGCGGACTCCGTGCCCGCGCTGGAGTACGCGGAGTCGCGCAACAAGGCGGCGGCCGCGGTGCGCGCCGTGCAGGTGGCGTCGCGGCTGCGGGGGCTCGCGTGAGGGGCCCGAGCCGACGGACGGCGATCTGGGTCCTCCTGCTGCTGGGCGGCGCGACGCTCGCCGCCTCGGCGCCCGCGTGGTCGCGCACGACGGGCGCGACCGCGCTCGACCCCCAGGTCGAGGTCACGGTCGCCGGGACGTCCGCCGCGCCCGGGGTGAGCGCGGCAGCGCTCGTGCTCGTCGCGGCGGCGCTCGCCCTCGGGCTCGTGGGCCGGGTCGGGCGCTGGGTGGTGCTCGCGGTCGCGGCCGCGAGCGGCGCCGTCTCGGCGGCCGCAGCGCTCGGCGTCGCGCTCGACCCCGAGCCGAGCGCGCGCTCGGCCGTGGCGGACGCGACCGGCGTCACCGAGCTCACCGCCCCGGTCACCCTGACCGCCGCGCCGTGGATCGCCGCAGGGCTGGGCGTGCTGACGGTGCTCGTGGTGGTGTGGGTCGCCCTCGGGTCGCGCGCATGGGCCGGCGCCTCGACCCGCCACGAGCGGGCCCCGGCCGCAGGTTCCGTGGGCGGCGACGGCGCGACGTCCGGCGCCGCGCCCGGTGCGTCCTCCGGGGGATCGTCGTCCGTCGGGTCCTCGTCGGCCGGAGCGGACGACGCCGGGACCGACGGACCCGGGGCGGACGCACGGCCGACCGGGACCCGGGCCGCGGGCGAGCCCGACGGCCTCACCGACCACGACGCGTGGGACGCCCTCTCGCGCGGCGAGGACCCCACCGACCGCTGAGCCGCCGGGACGCCCGCCCTCCGTGCGGTCCGATAGGCTCTGAGCACATCATGACGAAAGGCACGACCCTCATGGCCGAGAACCAGCAGACCGAGATCGCCTACCTGCCGATCGCAGCACCGCCCACGAACCACGGTCACACCGTCGCCGCGTGGTTCACGATGATCGGCATCATGGTCGGCGCGCTCGTCGCCGCGATCGGTTTCGTGCTGCCCGCGTTCACGAACGTGTCGGCCGTCTGGCTGTTCTGGGTCGGCATCGGCCTCGTCGCGGCGAGCCTCGTGATCGGGCTCGTGCTGCGCAACATGGGCTACGGGCAGAAGCAGAGCTCGCGGTGACCTACCCGCCGGGCCCCGGCCCGTACGACGCCGCGAACGCCCCGGCCGGGTCGCACGCACCGTACGGTTCCGGCGCGCCCGGTGGCCACCCGCAGGACCCGTCGTACGCGGCGGGCGGCCCGCAGCAGGCGGTCCCGCCGTATCCGGGCGCGGCGCAGCACGCGGCCGCGCCGCAGTACCCGGGAGGTTCCTACCCGGCCGCGGGCTACGGCCCGCCGGCGTACTACCCGAAGAACAGCCTCGCCGTCTGGTCTCTCGTGCTCGGCATCGCCGCGTTCGTGCTCGGCTTCGGTCTGCTGACGGGGATCCCCGCGGTCATCGTGGGCAGCTCCGCCAAGCGCGCCGTCGCGGAGGGGCAGGCGGACAACGAGAGC
>Ga0233383_1000032_pt1 | contig 63921 bp, 56 predicted proteins | sample ElkDunMinimDraft_14_FD_191542 | JGI IMG/M metagenome (GOLD analysis project Ga0233383, IMG submission 191542) | Fecal eukaryotic communites from dung pellets of Tule Elk in California, USA - Elk Dung G16 | ecosystem: Host-associated > Mammals > Digestive system > Large intestine > Fecal | place...
AAGCAGAACGCCGCGCTTACCCGCGAGCAGATCGAGGATCATCTGGTCGCCTTCCGCAAGGCCGGTGGCAAGATCGAGAAGCTCGGCAACACGAATACGTTCAAGAAGATCGGCTGACCGGCCGACCGCCTGCCGGTTCAGCGGACCGGCACGTCGTGGAAGATGTCCGGCGCAGGCTCCAGCCGGAAGCTGTAGTGCCACCACTCCATCGGATAGTTCTCGAAGCCATGCCTCTCCATGGCCTGGCGAAGCCGTGCGCGATGATCCCTGACTTCCGGCGCGAGGCCTGGGTGGTCGGTATTGGCGCGCGGGTCGAAGAAGTCGAAGGGCGTGCCCATGTCCAGCGCTTCGCAGGCGGCGGCCTGGCAGCGCACCAGGGTGAGGTCCACGGTCGCGCCCTTGCTGTGGCCTGAGCGGTCGGCAATGTAGTCCGGGACCAGGCTGGCCTTGTCCAGCGCCGGATAATACGCGGCCTTGGTCGACTGGTCCCCGGCATCGGCCGCCCAGCGCACGAACTCGCGCACCGCACGCGCGGGCCGGTAGCAGTCGAACACCTGCAGGCGCAGCCCCTGCCCGCGCAGGTCCATCTCCACCTCGCGCAGTGCCTCGGCGACGGGCCGCAGCAGGTAGCACCGGGGCGCCTCGTAGCCGGGGACCGGCCGCCCGGTGAAGTTGTCGTGGCCGGCGTAGCGGATATCGAGGGCGATGTCGGGCACCAGCTCCGCGATATCCACCATGCCCACCGACTCCGGCGTGGCGTCAGACGGCGTTGCCTGCTCCGGCACCGGTGCCACCGGCGGCGCCGACGCACCGCAGGCGCACAGCAGCGCCGCGACCAGCACCGCGGCGAGGCCGGCGTGCTCAGGGCGCCGGACAGTCGCCGACGCGCCGGAAATCGAGGTCCTGGTAGTCATAGCTGAAGTCCGCCTGCGGATCGATCCTGGACAGTTTCATGCGCGGTGCGGCGCCGCCGTCGAATGTCAACCATGGTTCGACATCCACCTCGGGCGCATGCCAGTCGACGAGCAGCCGGTCGCCACTGCGCAACACGGCGCCATGCAGCCTGGGCGACTTCAGCGAGCGGAACTCGACGCCTTTGCCGGTCGCGCAGACCAGGGCCTCGCCGAACCATGGGTCGACATAGCGCCCCTGCACCAGCGGCGGTCCGCCGCTGGCCGGCAGACGCATGGCGCCGTCGGCCTGCGCATGCGTGCCCGCCGACGTGGCGGCGTCGCGCCCGGCCTCGAGCAGGCCGGCGTAGTGCGCCACCGTCTGCGAGGCGTCGCGGGGCCGCGTGAACTGCTTGACCAGCACCTGGCTCAGTACCGTCCGCAGCTCTTCGGCGTCGCCGTTGGCCATGACGACGATCCCCACGCCCTTCTGCGGCAGCAGGGTCAGCGCCGAATACATGCCCGCCAGCGTGCCGGTGTGCGACACCTTCCAGGTGCCATCGACATCGGTGAGCCGCCAGCCGTAACCGTAGGCGGAAAAATGGCTGTCGTCCCACTCGCGCATGCGCTGCGACAGCGGCATCGGCATGTGCGCCTTCCAGACCTCCTCGCGCTGCCTGTCAGACAGCCAGGCGCGGCCCGACGCGTCGACGCCGTTGCGTGCAGGCTGCAGCCACATGGCCGCCCAGCGCAGCATGTCGTCCAGGCTGCAGCGGATGCCGCCAGCGGCCATCATCGGCACGTCGGGGATCACCTCACCGTCGGCGCGCACCGGGGTGTACCCGCCATCGGCGCCGCGCATGTGCGGCTGTGCGACATTGCCGACCGCATCGCGCCGCCACTGCCCGGCCTGGCAGCGGGTCATCCCGAGCGGTGCGAACAGCTCGCGCCGCACGAGTTCGTCGAAGGCCGCCCCGCCCGCGGCTGCCGCCACCTCGCCTGCGACGATGTAGAGGATGTTGTCGTAGGCGTAGCGCGAACGGAAGCTGTAGGCCGGCTTGAGATGGCGCAGGCCATGCACCACGTCCTGCCGCGTGAACAGGTTGGGCTCGGGCCACAGCATCAGGTCGCCGGCGCCCGGGCCCAGGCCGCTGTTGTGGATCAGCAGGTCGCGCACCTGCATTTCGCGCGTGACCCACGCGTCGTGCATGCGGAAATCCGGCAGGTGCTTCACCACCGGGTCGGTCCATGCCAGCTTGCCCTGGTCGACCAGTCGCGCCAGCACGCCGGCTGTCATGGCCTTGCTGTTGGAGGCGATCTTGAACAGCGTGTCGCGGTCGATGGCGCGTCCGCTTCCAGCGACCAGCTCCCCGGTCGTGCGCGCGAACACCACCTCGCCGTCCACGATCACGCCAACCGCCAGGCCGGGCGGCCGGTAGCGCGCGTGCGCGTCCTCGAAGGCGGTCCCAATGGCCGCCGTGAGCGCGGTGGCCCCGCTCCCGTCCCCGGTGTCGGCGGCGCCGGGGACCGGCGCACAGGCCCACAGCAGTGCCAGCGCGCACGCAAGGACACGGCCTGCGGACAGGCCGCGTCCTTGCCGCGGGGCAGCGTCTGCGCCGGTCACCAGAAGTCGTACTGGACCATCAGCGTGTAGGCGCGGCCACGCGGATCGGCGATGCGCGGCTCCCAGCCGGCGCCGCTGGCCCAGTCGTTCTTGTGCGCGGTGAACGGCGGATCCTCGTCCAGCAGGTTCTTCACCCCGAAGGTCAGGCGCAAGTTGTCGAAGCCGCTGTAGGTGGTGCTGTAGTTGTAGGTGATGTAGCGGTCCACGTCGGGATTCCAGCGCGACGGGATGTAGTGCCCGCTGGTCACGCTGGTCGGCTCCTCGTCCTTGTAGCCGTCGCGGTACACCTGGGTCAGGCTGTGCGACCAGTCGCCGCGGTACCAGGCGAAGCCCAGCGTGTGCTTCCAGCGCAGCGGCAGGCTCCAGTAGCGGATGTACTCGCCCACCTGGTTGTCCGAGTACGGCATGAACTCGAACAGCTTGTCCTGGTAGTTGTCCAGGTAGCTGCCGTTGAGGTTGATGTTCCAGTTGCCGCCGGCCAGTTCGCCGCGGAAGTTGAGGTCCACCTCGACGCCGCTCATCAGGGTGCCGCCGGAATTGACGAAGCGGCGGTCGATCAGGATCACCTCGCCGGCCTCGTCGCGGATCCAGTTGCCGCTGTACAGGTCGTAGTACTCGCGCAGGACGTCCAGGTCCGGCCCGGTGCGGATGGTGTTGATGCGCTCGATCTGCCACCAGTCCAGGCTCATGTTGAACCAGTCCACGGGCGCAAGTACGAAGCCCAGGCTCTTCTGCCGCGACTCTTCCGGCGCCAGGCTGGGATTGCCGCCGGTGAGGATGTCCGGGTCGATCTGCTCGCAACCACGCACGCTCACGTCCACCACGCCGCCGGGGCAGCGTTCCGGGTCGGCGAGGTCCAGCGCGTTGTTCTGGCTCTCGGTGACGCCACTGAACAGCTTGCTGAACTCGGGCACCTTGAAGCCGGTGCTGTAGGCACCACGCACCGCCAGCGCATCGATCGGCTGCCACTTGAAGGACACCTTCGGGTTGGCGGTACCGCCGAAGCCGGAGTAGTGGTCGTAGCGGCCCGCCAACGTCGCTTCGAAGGTCTCGAAGAACGGCAGGTGGATCTCGGTGAAGATCGCCTTGACGTCGCGGGTCGCCTCGGGAAGGGCATTGGCGTCGTCGAAGGGCGCGTTGAAGATGGCCGGCCGCGAACTGACCGCGCGCGGGTCGCCGTTGAACTCGAACGCCTCGCGACGCAGGTCGATGCCCGCCGCGATCTGCAGGTCGCCACCCGGCAGCCGGCCGATGCTGCCGGAAACGACCGCATCGAAGCTGGTGACCGTCGACTTGCCGCCATACAGCACCACGCCCTGGGCAGACGCGGCCTCCAGCGCGGCGATCGCTTCCGGGCTCTGCTGCTGCCCGGCCATCAGGAACGGGTTCAGCAGGCCGCCGGCAAGCGCCGCCTGCAGGCCTTCGGCGTAGTGGTAGCCGGTGCCGAGCTCGGATTCGGACTCGCTGGACGCGCGCGACAGGCCGACGCTGTAATCCAGATCGCCGATGGTGCCGTCCATGCCGGTCATGAAGCGGAACGCCTTGGTGGTCGTCCTGATCTCGCGCGGTCCGCACTCCATGCAGCGCCAGCGATAGGCGATGGGGGCGCCATAGGTCAGGGCCGCCGCGCCGAAGTGGTCGGCCATGGCGCCGTAGACCATGTCGTAGGTTTCGCGCGTGCGGTCGTTGAGCGGGTACCAGGTGGACGGATTGAAGACCGCCGTTGCCGTTGCCGAGGACGAGATCTGGTTGGGTTCGAAGATCCTGTCGGCCTTGGCGTTGGAACCCATGAACTCGACATAGGCCTGGTGCGAGTCGTCGATCCGGAAGGTGGCCCGGCCGATCGCCTGCAACGTCTCCAGCGGCTGCTGCATCACCGCGGCGGCCGGATAGTCCCAGGTGCAGCCGTAGCGCGAGGCCACGTTGGCGGCCGTGGTCGCCCACAGGCGGTAGTCGTAGGGCCCCATCATGTCGCCGCCGGCCTCGCAGCCCGGCCCGCCGGGCAGGTTGAGGACGTTGACGCCGTTCACCGTGGTGCCGTCGGGTGCGGTGAGCGAGCTGCCGGTGAGGCCGCCGGCCAGGTTGAAGATGGTGGCGAACGGCGTGCCGCGCGTATCCGGCGACAGGCCCCGCTCGGGCTGCAGGCTGTTGGAAAAATCGCGCGCGTTGCCGCGCAGCACGTCGTTCTTCTTGGCGCCGACGCTGAGGAAGGCGTTCCAGCGGTCGCTGTCCAGGTCCCCGCCGCCGACCAGGAAGTCGGTGCGGTAGATGTTGCCGCCCCCATCCTCGGTCACGTCGACGAAGGCCGAGGCCTGCGCGCCCTGGTAGTCGGTGCGGGTGATGAAGTTGATGACGCCGCCGATGGCGTCGGTACCGTAGACCGCCGACGCGCCGTCGCGCAGCACTTCGACCCGGTCGATCGCGGCGAACGGGATCGAGTTGAGGTCCACCGCGGTTCCGCGCAGGCCATGCGTGGCGACGCGGCGGCCATTGAGCAGCACGAGCGTGGCATCGGCGCCCTGCCCGCGTAGATTGGCGCCGGACACGCCGTTGTTGCCGCGCAGATCGGCTGGTGCGATGCCGGCGTTGGCCGAGAGGTTGTCCGACCCGTTGCCGGCGATGTTCATGTACATCAGAAGCTGCTCGGCGGAGGAGATGCCCTGCGCCTGGATCTCTTCCTTCTGGATCACCGTCACCGGCAGCGCGGCCTCGATGTCGGTGCGCTTGATGCGCGAGCCGGTCACGCTGATGCGGTCGAGCGTGCGTGCCTGGTTGCCCGTTTCGGCGGGCGTGGCGTCCTGTGCGGCGGCAGTCCCTGCCAGCGAGATTGCGATTGCGACGGCGAGGGCCGACGCCGGCCCGTTGTTGGTACGGATGTGGACTGCTGCCATTGAGCTCCCCTGGAACGATGAACGATGAACCGGCGCCACGCGCTCGCGTGGTGGCCAGGCGTTGCCTGGCATACCTGGCGGTGTGTTTCCCCTTCCATGCTGCTTAACACGCGGCCGAGAATCGTGTCAATTTGCCGCGGATGCTGCGCGCGGGCGGGGCTAGAAGTTCCAGGTCACCACGAGCTGCGCATGGCGCGGCGGCTGCCAGGCGGTTCCGGTCCCGAACGTCGACCGGACCACGCCCGGATTCCCCTCGTAGCGCGGCGACACCGCGATGACCTCCTGCCTGTCGAGCAGGTTGTAGACCGCGAAGCGCGCCCTGAGATCGATCCCTTCCACCGGCAGGGTCCAGGTCACGCTCGCCCCGAGGTCGTAGATCCACGGCATGCGCCCGTATGCACCGCGCGGCGACCACTCGTGCACACGGTCCTGCCAGGGCCCGGCACAGTTCTGGACGCACAGCCAGCCGGTCCCGCCGCCGCTTCCGGTGCTGGTGAAGCTGGCGACGGCGAAGTTCTCGTCGGGCCAGGTCACGCCGAATGCGGTCACGGGTCCGCCCGACAGCACGGTGAGCGTGGTGCCGAACGTCCACATCTCGTTGAGCCTGTAGCTGCCGCGCAGCTTGACCTGGTGTCGATGATCGTTGAACAGGTCGCCGTAGCGTTCGTTGTTGGCCGGATGGTCCCAGTGCTGGACCATGCCGGTGTCGCCGTAGTTGGTATCCGAGTTGACCGGGCCTTCGTGGTTGCCCTCGGACTTGGACCACAGGTAGGAGGCGTTGAACGCCCACTTGTCGTCCCAGGCGCGATCGATCTGGAACTCGAGCGCCTTGTAGGTGCGGCGGGGCTTGGCATACCCCACGATGCGGTCGCTTCCGACGGTGATGTAGCCTTCGCGGGAAGTATCGATGGTGACCCAGCCATCCTGGGCGCAGCCCATGTCCGTCGTGCCCCAGAGCGTGAGCTCATCACCCGGATTGGCGATGGGCCACAGGGTTCCGTGGCGTACCCCGCACAGCGCGTTGATGCGGACGTCGTCCATCGCATTGTCCATGCGCCGGTAGGTGGCGTTGACGCCCCACGACCAGGCCTGGTCGATCATCTGCTGGAACCCGAGGATGGCCTCGTCCTGGTGCACGGCATCCAGGTCTGCATCCACCGGTTCGTTGAGCAGGTTGAAGCTGTCGTCCACCGGTCCCAGCTGCGCGCCGACGACCGGGGCCATATAGGGCGCGCCCGTCACCGGGTTGGCTTCCTGGCGCCAACCGTCCAGTGCGTAGAAGGTGTACTCGTCGGTCAGGCCGCCGGCGAAGTTGTAGCTGATGATGCTGGTCACCGGCATGTAGTAGCGGCCGAGGTTCCCGTACAGCTTGGTGCTGCCGTCGCCCTTCATGTCCCAGGAAAAGCCCAGGCGCGGGGATACCAGGTTGTCCAGTTCGATATAGGTGTTCCCACCGGCGTCGAAGTTCTCGAAGTTGTCGACGCGCAGACCGAGGTTGAGCATGAGGTTCGGGGTGACGTTCCAGACGTCCTCCAGGTACATCGCGCTGGTCTCGATATCGAACACGCCGCCCGCGGCGCGCCTGCGCGCGCGCAGGAACGCATCCACCCCGGCCGGGAGCGCCGTGCCGTTGTCGAGCACCTGGCTGGGACTGGTGCGCCCGTAGGCGGTCCAGATCCTGCCGCCGGGACCAGGATAGCGGTCGGTACGGTCGGTGGTCATGAGCTCGTGGTCCCAGCCGAAGCGCAGCAGGTGCGCGCCAAGCGCCCACTCGAAGTCCAGCCGCTTGACCTTGCGTTCGTCCTCGTGTTCGACCACGTTGCCGCCGGGATGGCAGCCGAGCGCGGGGCTGCCCATCGCGCGGTAGGCGGCGCCGTAGGAGGCGTTCTCGTAGCCCACCTGCTCGCACAGATCGTCGGCGGGCGCGCGGCCGAAGCTGCTGCTGCGGTTGATGCCGTACATGGCCTTGGCGGTGAAGTCCTCACCGAAACGGCCGGTGTAGGTGACCGAGCCGCTCTTCCCGCCCGATTCGGTGGAACGGTCCCCGCTGTGCGCCCCGATGATGCCTTCGTCCCAGCTGTAGGCGTAGGTGCTCGTGTCGTTGGACGCCTCGTCGGAGAAGGCGAGCAGTTCCAGCAGGTGGTCGTCGCTGATGTTCCAGTCGAGCTTCGTGCCCCAGAATCCGTTGTCGCCGCCGCTCCTGGTCAAGGTGTTGCCGCTGGCGTTGGTGTACCTGGAGTTGCTGTCGCGCTGTTCGTACATGGCGAACAGGAACAGCCTGTCGTGGACGATCGGGCCCGAGGCCCAGACGTTGGCCTTGGTGAAGTTGCTCCGGTCCCGGCTGGCGCGGACGTTCGTGCTGCCATCGGCGTAGTACCGGTCTTCGGGCTCCGATCTCCAGGCCGCGGGCTCGAAGGTGATGGTGGCGCCGCTCCGGAGGTCGTTGCTGCCGCGCCGCGTGACCGCGTTGATGACGCCGCCGGTGGCGCGTCCGAACTCCACCGAGTAGCCGCCGGTCTTGATCTGGAATTCGTCGAAGAAGTCGAACGGCGCGGCGGAAAAGCTGTGGCGCTTGTAGAAGTCCGTGACGTTGAGCCCGTTGATGAACACCGAGTTCTCCGCGACCGATGAGCCGCCGAAGGAGAGGCCGCTGACATTGGAGGTTGCACCGGCGATCACGCCGGGGGCGAGCAGCGCCACGGAGGTCAGGCTCTGCTCCACGGGCAGGCGGGCCAGCTCCTCGCGCCTGACGTTGGTGGCGGACTCCGTCGAGTAGACGTCCACCCGGTTGACCACGCGCTCGCCGACCACCTGCACCGAATCGAGGTTCACCAGGTCGCCATCGCCTGCAAGATTCACCGTGGTGGTGCCGCCCAGGGACACGTTCACGGTGATGGGTCTCCCCACGCTCCGGCCGCCGCGGACGAGCTGCAGGCTGTAATCGCCGACGGGCAGCTGGGTGAGCCGGTAACTGCCGTCTGCGCCCACGGTGACGGACCGGCTCGCGCCGGTGGCCGCGTTGGTGATGGTGACCTGGTCGCCCGCGCCTGCGCGACCGGCAACCGCGCCCGTCGAACTCTGCGCAAGCACCATTGGCGTGGTGGTGGCGAAGCATGCGCCCAGCGCGATGCAAAGGGCGGCGCGGCGGAACTTCGTGTGTCTGGGCATGGCGATGTCTCCCCCGGGGCGATGGTGTGGAATGCGGTCGATCAGCTGCGCTGGTCCGGCGGGAGCGGCAGCGGCTCCCACGGAACGTCGTACTCCCATGGGCGGGGATGGAGATCGCCTCCATCCCGCCCGACCTCCCCGCGCTGAAGGTCGATGTCGTCGTAACGGAAATGCGTCCTGGCCGGCACGAAGTCGCGGCCGTCGTCGTCTTTGAATGCGATCCGGCAGGCGTCCATGGCGCCCGGCCCGACGTGCACGGCCGCGGGGTTGCCCACCGGCGGGCGGCGCGCCTCCGGGAAGCGTCCCTTGTCGACCGGTTCTACGAGGGGCGGGACCGCCGCTTCAGCGGCCGCGGGGGAGGCTGGCTTCCCTGCTCCGGTCGCCAGCGCGGTCGTGGCGTCCCGTGGCGATGCACCGCAGCGCGGGCGACAGTCGCCCGGCGTCTGGCTCTCGCGGCTGGAGGTCTGCATCGACGCGCTCCCCATGACCGGGATGCCGGTCACGGGCTGTGTAACATGACCGCAATGGGTCGTCAATAAATTATTCTTGACATCGAGAGAATTTGAATGATCTATTCTTCGGCGTCGCTGCCTCGACGTGCCGCGGGAGACACCTTCTTGCACAAGCGCCCAAGCTCCATCGGCGCCCGGCTGCTTCTGGCCTGCATCCTGCTCGCGTTCTGGTTCGGCCCCGCGCTGGCCCAGGCGCCGCGGGATCCGCATGTCAAGGTCCTGCCCGGCGTCGTCCAGGCGCAGCTGGCCCCGGCCTACTGGACCGCGCGCCTGCGCGAACCCGATCGCGTCATCCTCGACGCCGATGCCATCGCGGCGCACAACGCGCGGATGCGCGAGCGCGAGCCGTCGCTGCACGACATCGAGCGGCTGCCGCCCACGATCGAAGCCGGGCAGGTGCGCGCCTGGATCCAGGCCGCCTCCGCCCGCCCGACCCGCACGCTGTACGACGAATCGGGCGAGGAAGGCAGCACGCGTGCGGTCGACCGCCTGATGCTCGCGCTCGACCTGGAGTCCATCCCGCAGACACAGGCCACGCGCTACGGAATGGTGGTCCGGCGAGCCGACCTGCGCACCTTCCCCACCCACATGCGCGTGTTCAGCAGCCCGCACGACCGCGACATCGACCGCTTCCAGGAAAGCGCGCTGTTCCCCGGCACGCCCGTGGCGGTGGTGCACCGCAGCCGCGACCGGCGTTGGCTGTTCGTGCTCAGCGAGACCTATGCGGCGTGGATCGAGGCCGACGCGGTCGCATCCGGGGACAAGGCGGAGATCTTCGCGTACACGCGCCGCGTTCCCTTCATCGTCGTCACCGGTGCCCAGGTGCGGACCGTGCACACGCCGGAGCGGCCGGAGGTGTCCGCGGTCCTGCTCGACATGGGCGTGCGCCTGCCCCTCGCGCCCTGGCCCGGGGACCAGCCGCTCAACGGACAGCATCCCGGTTTCGGCCATGCGGTGGAACTGCCGGTACGCGGCGAGGACGGCACGCTCGTGTTCGCGCCTGCGCTGATCCCGCGATCGGCCGACGTGGCGGCCGACTACCTGCCGCTCACCGGGGCCAACCTGATCGGGCAGGCGTTCAAGTTCCTGGGCGAGCGCTACGGCTGGGGACATCGCTACGATGCCCGCGACTGCAGCGGCTTCGTGTCCGAGATCTACCGCAGCTTCGGCGTGCTGCTGCCGCGCAACACCAGCGCGCAGTCCCGAAGCCCCGGCCTGGACGGGATCCGGATCGACGCCGGGATGGGCCACGACGAACGCCTGCGCCTGCTGCGCAGCAGCCAGGTCGGCGACCTGGTCTACATCCCGGGACATGTGATGATGGTGCTTGGTCACGTCGACGGCGAAACCTACGTGATTCACGACACCAGCGGCATGTCGCTGCCGGCCGACGAGGGCCAGCTGCGCCGCTTCCACCTCAATGGCGTGGTGGTCACGCCGCTGCTGCCGCTGATGTCCGACGCCACCACGCCCACCGTGGACCGCATCACCAGCATCCAGCGGATCCGCCCGTGACCAGGGACGCCAGCGCGGCCACGGCCGCAGGGGAAATCAGGGAATGAAGATCACCGAAGTGCGCCTGGGCCGGGTCCGGGTGCCGCTGAAGACGCCGTTCAAGACCGCGCTGCGCACGGTCGATGCGGTCGAGGACATCATCGTCTCCATCCATACCGACAGCGGTCATGTCGGCTACGGCGAGGCCGCGGCCACCGCGGTGATCACCGGCGACACGCACGGCTCGATCATCGAGGCGGTCGGCCGGGTCATCGGGCCCCGGCTCATCGGCGAGGATGTCGCCAACCTCAACCGCATCGTGCGCCTGGTCCAGACCGCGCTGGAGCGGAACACCAGCGCCAAGGCCGCGGTCGAGATCGCCGTCTACGACCTGTGGGGACAGCTGTACGAGGCGCCGTTGTACCGGATGCTGGGCGGTGGCGAGCCGGTGATCACCACCGACATCACCATCAGCGTCGACCACATCGACAAGATGGTGTCCGACTCGCTGTCGGCGGTGGACCGGGGCTTCGAATCGCTCAAGATCAAGGTGGGCAAGGACATCGGCCTGGACGTGGAACGGGTCAAGGCCATCCATGCCGCGGTCGAGGGCCGCGCCCTGCTCCGCCTGGACGCCAACCAGGGCTGGACCGCCAAGCAGGCGGTGCACGCGATGCACGCCCTGGAGGACGCCGGAGTGCACCTGGACCTGCTCGAGCAGCCGGTGCGCGCGCGCGATCTCGCCGGCCTCAAGTACGTCAGCGACCGCATCAAGACGCCGGTGATGGCGGACGAGAGCGTGTTCGGGCCGCTGGAGGTGATCGAGCTGATCGAGCAGCGCGCCGCCGACATCATCAACATCAAGCTGATGAAGACCGGCGGAATCTCCAATGCGATCCGCATCGCCGACATCGCCGCGCTCTACGGCGTGGAGTGCATGATCGGCTGCATGATCGAGACCAGCATCAGCGTGGCCGCCGCCGTGCACGTGGCCATCGCCAAGTCCGAAGTGATCACGCGGGTCGACCTGGACGGGCCTTCCCTGTGCGCGTTCGACCCGGTCGACGGCGGGGTGAGCTTCGACGAATCGGAGATCTCGGTATCGGAGGCGCCTGGCCTTGGCATCCGCGCCATCCGTGGCTACCAGCCGATCAGCGGCTGAGCCGATGCAGCCGCTGCTGATCATCCGCTCCGAGCGCGGCCAGATGTCGGCGATCGAGCGCCGCATCGCCGACTTCATCCTCGACAACGCCCACCTGCTGCGCGACTACTCCTCGCAGCAACTGGCCAACGCCCTGGGGATCAGCCAGTCCAGCGTGGTGAAGTTCAGCCAGAAGCTCGGCTTCAAGGGCTATCCCGACCTGAAGTACTCGATCGGCGAGGCGATCGCGCGCGGCGGCGAGAGCGCCGAGCCGCAGCACACGGCCAGCGAGGACGAGGCTGCCGACCCGGCGGCGCGTTCGCTGTGGCAGGCCAAGTCCAGGGCGGAAGAGGAAACGCGCCTGCTCAACCCCCCGGAGCTCCTCGAATCCGTGGCCCGGCTGCTGCGCGGCGCCGGGCGCACCATCGTGGTGGGCCTGGGCGAGGACGGTATCGTGGCGCGCGGCTTCTCGACCCGGCTGTCCCTGCTGGGCCACTCGGCAATCCATCACTCCGACCCGGTGCTGGCGGCGGCGGAGGTCGCGGCGGCGGGCCCCGGTGCGGTGATGCTCCTGTTCTGCGAGCGCGGCGAGCCGGCGATGCTCGGCCGCCTGGCGCGGACGTTCGGCGCGCACGGCGGCAAGGTGGTCTCGGTGACCCGGCACGCCGCCAATCCCCTGCGCGCCCATGCCGATCTCGCGCTGCAGGTCTCGGCGCACGACGCGGCCCGCCACGTCGAGCCCCTGCTCTACCAGTGTGCGCTCCAGCAGTTGCTCGATCTGCTCTACCTGCTGCTGTGCGAGGACGAATCGAGCCGGCGCCGGCTCGACGACTACCATGAGCAGGTACGCTCGCTGCTCGGCGGATGAGCCGCGACGCGCCGGCGCAAGCACCGGCGAGCGGTTCGTGATATCCAGTCCGCCGCCGCAGAACCACGACCCAGGATCCCAATGAACCACGCACTTCCCGGCAGACCTGCCCGCCTCTCCACCCCTGCCCGCGTCCTGATCGCGCTGCTGCTCGGCGCCGCGGTCGGCCTGGTGCTGGCGGCGTTCGATCCCGCCCGGGCCTCGCAGGTCGCCGATGCGGTGCAGCCGATCGGACGGCTGTGGCTCAACGCCCTGCAGATGACCGTGGTGCCGCTGGTCGCCGCGCTGGTGGTGGTGGGCATCAACTCGGCCGCCGACGCCGCGGCATCGGGCCGGACGGCGCGTACCGCGATCGTCGTGTTCCTGGCGCTGCTGGCGCTGTCGGGTGCGTTCGCCTCGATCGCCGCGCCGGCCTTCCTGTCGATGATGCCGCGCGACGAGGCGCTCATCGCCACCTTCCGCGCCGCCATCGACGCGCCCGAGAACCTGCCCGACGCGCCTGGCATCGGGGCCTGGCTGGCCAACGTCATTCCCAACAATGCGATCGCGGCAGCGGCCAACAGCGCGATGCTGCCGCTGGTTGTGTTCGCGATGTTCTTCGGTTTCGGCCTCACCCGGATCGAGCCCGAACGCCGCGCGCGCATGCTCGAGCTGGTACGCACCATCGGCGACACCATGATCGTGGTCGTGCGCTGGGTGCTGTGGGCCGCGCCCGTGGGCGTGTTCGCCCTGGTGCTGGCGGTGTGCGCGCGGGTCGGCCTGGACATGCTCAGCGCGCTGGGCTACTACATCGTCACCCAGTGCGCGCTCTACATCGCGATCACCTTGCTGCTGTACGTGGTGGCGGCCGTGGCCGCCGGCGAGCGCCCGGCGCGATTCGCCAGGGCCCTGCTGCCGGTGCAGGCGATCGCGGCCAGCACGCAGTCCTCGCTGGCCTCGCTGCCGGTCATGATCGAAAGCGCGCGCACGCGCCTGGGGTACCCGCTCTCGATCACCTCGCTGGTGCTGCCGATGGCGGTGTCGCTGTTCCGCATCGCCAGTCCGCCGCAGTACATCGTGGTGGCCTGCTTCATCGCCTGGATGTACGGCGTCGACCTGACCGCCGTGCAGCTGGCCACGGCGGTCGGCCTGAGCATCGTGGTGAGCATGGGCTCGGTCGGCCTGCCCGGCCAGGTCAGCTTCATGACCACCAACATGCCGGTGACCCAGTCGATGGGCCTTCCGGTCGAACCGCTGGGCGTGCTGCTGGCGGTGGACACCATCCCGGACGTGTTCGCCACGGTCGCCAACACCTCGGCCGACGTGACCGCCACGGCCATCGTGGCCAGCCGCGAGGCCGACGCGGTGGAGTTCGACGGGGGCGCCTGAGCCCCGTCGAGCCGTCAGGTCAGCTTGCTGCGCCGCATCTCCAGCGCGCGTTCGGGGGGCATGAAGGAGTCGGGACGCGCGGTGGCCCAGAAATCGCTGAACACGGCGTGTTCGGGCACCCGTTCGAGCAGTTCGCCCGGCTCCAGGAAGCGGTAGAGCGCCGACAGCGAGCGCACCTCGGTCGGGGCGACGCGGCGCAGGATGTGCTCCGGACCCAGCTGCGAGGGGTGGTCGAGGCCGGCCGCGCCGAGCATGTCGCGCAGCGCGCGCAGGGTGTTCTGGTGGAAGTTGAACACCCGCGCGGCCTTGTCCTCGACGTCGAGCGCGCGCCAGCGCGCGGGGTTCTGGGTGGCCACGCCCGTGGGGCACTGGTCGTTGTGGCAACTGCGCGCCTGGATGCAGCCGAGCGCGAACATGAAGCCGCGTCCGGCATTGCACCAGTCCGCGCCCATGGCGATGGTGCGCGCGATGTCGAAGGCGCTGGCGATGCGGCCGGCGCCGGCGATGCGGATCCGGTCGCGCAGGCCGATGCCGACCAGGGTGTTGTGCACCAGCATCAGCGCCTCGTGCATGGGCACGCCGACGTGGTTGATGAACTCCAGCGGCGAGGCGCCGGTGCCGCCCTCGGCGCCGTCGACGACGATGAAGTCCGGGGTGATGCCCGTCTCCAGCATGGCTTTCGCCACCCCGAACCACTCCCAGGGGTGGCCGATCGCGAGCTTGAAGCCGGTCGGCTTGCCACCCGACAGCGTGCGCAGGCGCGCGATGAACTCGAGCAGGCCCACGGGAGTCGAGAACTCCGAATGCGACGCGGGCGAAATGCAGTCGACCCCGGCCGGCACCCCGCGCGCGGCGGCGATCTCCGCGGTCACCTTCGCCGCCGGCAGCATGCCGCCGTGGCCCGGCTTGGCGCCCTGCGAGAGCTTGAGCTCGATCATCCGCACCTGCGGCTCGCGCGCGTTGACGGCGAAGCGCTCCTCGCTGAAGCGCCCGGCATCGTCGCGGCAGCCGAAGTAGCCCGAGCCGATCTCCCAGACCAGGTCGCCGCCGCGCTCGCGGTGATAGGCCGAGATGGAGCCCTCGCCGGTGTCATGGTAGAAGCGGCCGCGCCTGGCGCCCTCGTTGAGCGCGCGGATGGCGTTGGCCGACAGCGAGCCAAAGCTCATCGCGGAGATGTTGAACACGCTGGCGTCGTAGGGCGTGGACTGCGCGCCGCCGACCAGGACGCGGAAATCGTGGGACTCGGCGTGGACGGGCGCCAGCGAGTGGTTGATCCACTCGTAGCTGACGCTGTAGGGATCGTGCTCGCTGCCGAAAGGCACCGTGTCGCGTTCGTTCTTGGAGCGCTGGTACACCAGCGCGCGCTTCTCGCGCGAGAACGGCACCTCGGCCAGGTCGTCCTCGATGAAGTACTGGCGGATCTCCGGCCGGATCGACTCCAGGGCGTAGCGGAAATGTCCGATCAGCGGATAGAGCCGGCGCAGCGTCGAGCGCTTCTGCAGCACGTCCACCAGGCCCAGCACGGACAGCGTACCGGCGGCGGCCGCCAGCGCCCACCAGCCGGGAGACCCGGCCAGGGCGAGCGCGGTGCCGAGCACGGCGAGGGCGATGCAGGCGAACCAGACAGTACGACGATGGAACATGGCCTCGGGAACGGAAGCGGCGCATCGAAGCGGCCAGCGCGGCATCATCACATACGCGCCCGCAACGCGGCGCTCACGCATCCGCGAGGAAGGCGGCATGCCTGCCGGTGGTACCCGAGGCCGGACTCGAACCGGCACGACCGCGAGGTCGAGGGATTTTCGTACCACTTCGGCTTTCGCCGCCGGCCGCAGCCGTTCGTGGTCTGGAGCACGCCTTCACCCTGGCGCATCGCGCTGTAGGTGCCCGCCGTCTGCTCTCTACACCTTCCTTCCCAATGGAAGGCTTGGCTCGGCGTTGGCTCGGACCTGCGGTCCAGGGCGTTCGCCGACTTTGACGGGTGCCACCTCCGGCGTTTCCCCCGGAGGGCTCAAATCTTCAAGTCCCTTGTGTCTACCGATTTCACCACTCGGGCGTGGCCGGCGGTCGCGTCGCTTCCCGCAACGGGAAGATGGAGGCCTGGGTCGGAATTGAACCGGCGTACGCGGATTTGCAGTCCGCTGCATAACCACTCTGCCACCAGGCCGGTGACGCGCGCCACGGCGAACGATACACGTTCGTGGCACCGATAAACAAAACCCCGGCGCTGCCGGGGCCTGCCTTGAAGCCCGAGCTAACGCGCCAGGCGGCAAGTGGCGCAATTCTAGCGGGATTTCACGGGCCCGACAATCGATCCGCGCGTGGCGACCGCGTCGGCCCCGCGCCTCGTTCGGCACGCGCCGACCCGGACGTTGCTCCGCGCATAGCGCGCTGCGCGGCCGGCGGTCATGCTGTGCAGGCGGGCACAAAAAAAGGAGCCGAAGCTCCTTCTTTTCATCGACCCGCACGCGCTGCGGCGTTGTGCGACACGAACTGGAGCGGGAAACGAGACTCGAACTCGCGACCTCAACCTTGGCAAGGTTGCGCTCTACCAACTGAGCTATTCCCGCGTCGTGGTGCGTATCTTACTGGATCGGATGCGCGTTTGTGAAGAACACATTCGATGCGGCGCGTTACGGCGTTTCCGCACGGGCTCGCCGCTGCCCGGGCGCAATGCGGCAACCAGGCTTCGGAGCCATGCTGCAGCGATGTGCGAACCCAACGGTCGCCGCCGCAACGCCGCAATGCGCGCCGAGTCGCCGATGGCAGCCGTCGGCGCGAGGCGGATCCACATGCGATGCGTCCCGATGTCGCACGACCTGGGGCCGCGCAGTGCAACGCCCGTGGGACCTGCCCCAGACCGGTACCGCGCCGCGTTCGACCGGTGCCCTGCCGCCCCTGCCGGCGACGGATGGACCGCGCCACCGGACGCGGGCCGAGCTGGTCCGTTCAGCTGTGGCGCCAGGCGGCCGCGCCGCTTCCCGGCGGGGGCGCCCCGGCAGGCCTGGCACGGCTCCGGTGGCCAAAAAAAACCCCGGCAATGCCGGGGTCTTCTGAATCTGGAGCGGGAAACGAGACTCGAACTCGCGACCTCAACCTTGGCAAGGTTGCGCTCTACCAACTGAGCTATTCCCGCGGTGAGCGGCGGATTTTACCGGGTGCTGGCGAGGTGTCAACTGCGGATTTCTCCGCCTCGCGCAGGACCGGCCACGCGGCGCGCAGGTAGGCGAAACCGGACCACAGGGTGAGCAGCGCCGCGGCGCCCAGCAGCCAGTCGCCGATATGGAACACCAGCTCGCCCAGCCAGATGTCCGAGCCAGGCTGCAGGGGGTGGCGCGGGTTGATCGAGTACAGCAGGCACGACAGCGCCACCATCTGCGCGATGGTCTTGATCTTGCCGATCGCCGCCACCTTCACCGTCGCCCGCTGTCCGAGCTCGGCCATCCACTCGCGCAGCGCGGAGACGGCGATTTCGCGGCCGACGATCACCGCCGCCCAGAACGCCATCCAGGGCGTCGGGTGGCCCTGCACGATCAGGAACAGCGCCACGGCCACCATCATCTTGTCGGCGACCGGATCGAGGAAGGCGCCGAACGCGGAGTACTGGTGGTAGCGGCGGGCGATCCAGCCATCCAGCCAGTCGGTGACCGCGGCCAGGATGAAGACGAACGCGGACGCGAAATTCGTCCACTGTGAGGGCATGTAGAAGACGGCGACCAGCACCGGGATCAGCACGATCCGCAGCAGGGTCAGCCGGGTGGGAACGGTCAGCTTCATTTCGGGGGACGGGGCGCGTCGGCGGCGCCGGTTTCCTGCAGGCCGTGCAGGGTCGCATAGATTCGCCCGGCGAGCGCCGCATTCACGCCCTCGACGCGTGCGATCTCTTCGATCCCGGCGGCCTTCAGGCCCGCCAGACCGCCGAAATGCTTGAGCAGGCTGGCACGCCGGCGCGGGCCGATGCCGGGGATGTCCTCGAGGCGGCTGATGCTGCGCGCCTTCTGGCGGCGGCCACGGTGGCCGGTGATCGCGAAGCGGTGGGCCTCGTCGCGGACCTGCTGGATCAACTGCAGGCCCGGCGAATCGGCGCCCGGACGCAGTTCACGGCCGTCGGGCAGCAGCAGCCGTTCATGTCCGGCGCGGCGCTCCTCGCCCTTGGCGACGCCGACGATGATGACGCCCGGGCTGCCCGGCCCCGACGAGGCCTCGACGCCGAGCGTCGCCAGCACCTCGCGGGCCTGGGCCACCTGCCCCGCCCCGCCATCGATCAGCAGCAGGTCGGGAAGCACGCCCGCCGGCCCGGGTTCGCGGGGCATGGCGGGGGCCTCGGTGGCGCCGGCGCCCTCCTCCTGCGCCGTCGCGCGCGCCTCCACCGCGCGCCGGAAGCGCCGGGTGAGCGCCTGCTGCATGGCGGCGTAGTCGTCGCCGGGCTCGATGCCGGTGATGTTGTAGCGCCGGTACTGGCTGCGGACCGCGCCTTCGGCATCGAACACCACGCACGAGGCCACCGTGGCCTCGCCCATGGTGTGGCTGATGTCGAAGCACTCGATGCGCGAGGGCGCGCGCTCCAGTCCCAGCAACTGGCACAGCGAGTCCATCCGCGCCTGCTGCGCGGCGCGGCTGCCCAGTTCGGTGGCCAGCGACAGCTCGGCGTTGCGCCGCGCGAGGTCGACATAACCGGCCCGTTCGCCGCGGACGCTGTGGCGGACCTGCACCTTGCGCCCGGCCGCGGCGCTGAAGGCCTCCTCCAGCAACGCGATGTCCTCGATCGCGCGATCGAGCACGATCTCGCGCGGCGCCGGCTGCTCGCCGTAGTACTGGGAGACGAAGGCGGCCAGCACCTCGGCCGGGTTGTCGCTGCCGTTGGTCCTGGGGAAGAAGGCGCGCGTGCCCAGGTTGCGCCCGTCGCGGAAGGCCAGCAGCAGCACGCAGGCGTGGGTGCCCTGCATGGCCACGGCCAGCACGTCCAGCTCGGCGGCCTGGCCGTCGACGTACTGGCGCGCCTGCAGCGAGCGCACGTTGACCACCAGGTCGCGCAGGCGCGCGGCCTCCTCGAAATCCAGGCGGGCGCTGGCCGCCTCCATGGCCTCGCCCAGTTCGCGGGTCAGCTCGTCGCTGCGGCCTTCCAGGAACAGGGTGGCGCGGCGCACCGCGTCGGCGTACTCGCGCGCCGGCACCAGGCCCACGCAGGGCGCGGTGCAGCGCCCGATCTGGTGCTGCAGGCACGGCCGCGAGCGGTTGCGGAACACGCTGTCCTCGCAACTGCGCAGCTTGAACAGCTTGTGCATCATGTTGAGCGTTTCGCGCACGGCGGTCACGCCCGGGTACGGGCCGAAGTAGCGCCCGGGCACGTTGCGCGGCCCGCGGTGCAGCGCCAGCCGCGGCCACGGTTCCTGCGTCACCAGCACGTAGGGATAGCTCTTGTCGTCCCGCAGCAGCACGTTGTAGCGCGGCCGCAGCGACTTGATCAGCTGGTTCTCCAGCAGCAGCGCCTCGCCCTCGGTCCGGGTCACCGTGACTTCCATGCGCGCGACCTGCGCGAGCATGGCCACGGTCCGGGCCGGCTTGGGCACGTTGCTGAAGTAGCTGGCCACGCGCTTGCGCAGCGCGCTGGCCTTGCCGACGTACAGCACGCTGCCGTCGGCGGCGATCATGCGGTAGACGCCCGGGGCGGTGCTCAGGCCGCGGGCGAAGGCCTTGCCGTCGAAGGGCGTGTCGGCGGGCTGGCTGCCAGTGGCTGGAACGGATGACCCGGTGGTCATTCGCCGATCGGCACGTGGCGCAGCGCCCCGGTGCGGGGGTCGAAGCGGAGCACGGCATGGGCGTCGGTGTCGGCGATCCACAGCGCGCCGCCACCGACCGCCAGGCCGGAGGCGCCATGCAGGCGCTGCGGCAGTTCGACCGTCGTCAGCTCGCCGCCGCCCAGGCGCAGGCAGCGCAGCGCGTCGTTGCCGCCGTCGGCGATCCACAGCAGCGGCGCATCGGGATCGAGCGCGATCGCCTGCGGCTGCTGCAGGCGGGCCTCGGTGCGGGCACCGTCGGCGTGGCCGAACTGCCACTGGTCCTGCCCGACCAGGGTGGAGGTCGCGCCGGTGCGCACGTTGACGCTGCGGATCGCCGAGCCGGCCGCGTCGCAGACGTACAACGCCTGCTGCACCGCCGCCAGCGCCACCGGTTCGGCGAACGAGGCGCCCACGCCGCTGCCGTCGGCAACCGCGAGCCGGCCGGAACCGGCCACCAGTTCGAGCCCGGGCGCGCCCAGGTCGTACTTCCAGATGCGGTTGTCGCCGGTGGTCGCGATGAACAGTGCGCTGCCGCTGAGCGCGACCGCGCGCGGCTGGTCGAGCACGACCGAGCGCGGGTCGGCGATCGGACCCTCGCGCGGGGTGCCATGGCGGCCGGCGCCGCAGAGCGTGTCGATGTCGCCGCTGCGCAGTTCGATGCGGCGGACCGCGTGGTTGCCGCTGTCGGCCACGTACAGCACGTCGCGCCACAGGCACATGCCGTGGGGACGATTGAACCCGGCCAGTTCCATGGGGCCGTCGATGAAGCCCGGGTCGCCGCTGCCGAACTGGCGCAGCACGCGTCCGGCCTGGTCGCACTCGAGCACGCGGTGGTGCTCGCAGTCGGCCACGTACAGGTAGTTGCCCGAGACCAGCAGTCCGGTCGGGAAGCGCAGCGGCAGCGGCGGCTCGCCGCCGCGCCGCATCTCGATCGGATCGGCGCTGGGCAGGCTCGGCACCAGTTCACCGGCCAGCTCCGCCACCCGGGCGTCGAGTTCGCGGACCGGCCCCTCGCCGACGATGCGGTCGCGGATCCGGCCCTGGCCGTCGATCAGCACCACCGTCGGCCAGGCCTCGATGCCGTAGTGCTGCCACAGCGTCCAGTCCGGATCGTGCCCGATCGGAAAGCCGTAGCGCTGCCGGTTCAGACGCTTGCTGATGCGCCGCGCATCGCGCTCGCCCTCGAAGCGGGGCACGTGCACGGCGACCACGTTGAGGCGGTCGCCATGTCGCGCGCGCAGACGCGCCAGGTCGGCCAGCCGCTGCTGGCACCAGGCCGAACCGCCGTTCACGAAGGCCAGGGCGCAGACCTTGCCGCGCAGCTGCGCCATGCGCAGGGGCGCGAGCAGGTTCAGCCATTCGATGCCGGGCGGGAACTCGGGGGCGGTGGTCGCATCCATCGCGGGCGATTATGCGTCAATCGGCGCGGTACGGTCCGCCAGCCGGGCCACGATCGCCCGCGCGGCCCCGTCGACCAGGGTCCACACGGTCTCGAAGGCTTCCTCCGCGCCGGTGTAGGGATCCGGGACCTCGGCCCCCTGCCCCAGCCCGGCCCATTCCAGCAGCAGGGCGCTGCGCGCGGTGGCGTCGGCCGGCGCTCGGGCGCGCACGTCCGAGAGGTTGCTGCGATCGGCGCACAGGATCCAGTCGAAGTGATGGAAATCGGCCGCGCGCAGCTGCCGCGCGCGCAGCATGGTCAGGTCGACGCCATGGCGGGCGGCATTGGCGATCGTGCGCGGATCGGGCGGCTGGCCGACATGCCATTCGCCGGTCCCGGCCGAGTCCAGTTCCACGCGGTGCTCCAGCCCGGCGTCCTCGAGCCGCTGGCGCAGCACGCCCTCGGCCAGCGGCGAGCGGCAGATGTTGCCCAGGCAGACAACCAGCAGGCGCAACGGCTCAGCCATGGGCCGCTGCCAGGATCGCTTCGGCGCGGGCCAGGTCCTCTGGCGTATCGACGCCCTGCGGGAAGGCTTCGGGCGCCAGCGCCACCGCGATCGGCCAGCCGGCCTCCAGCGCACGCAGCTGTTCCAGCGATTCGATCTGCTCGAGCCGTCCCGGCGGCATCTTCGAGAAGCGCCGCAGGAAGCCGGCGCGGTAGGCGTAGATCCCGATGTGGCGCAGCCACTCGCCGGGCACCGTGATGGCGCCTTCGCGCGAGAAGGCGTCGCGGTGCCAGGGGATCGGCGCCCGGCTGAAGTACAGCGCAAGGCCGGTGGCGGCGACCACCACCTTGACCGTGTTCGGGTCGAACAGCACGGGCGGTTCGGTGATCGGTTCGGCCAGCGTGGCCATGGCCGCATCACTGCCGGCCAGCAGCGCGGCCACGCGGCGGATGCCGGCGGCCGGCGCGAAGGGCTCGTCGCCCTGCAGGTTGACCACCAGCGTGTCGTCGCCCCAACCGGCGATGTCGGCGCATTCGGCCAGGCGGTCGGTGCCGGACTGGTGGTCGGCGCGGGTCATCGCCACGCGCACGCCACTGCCCTCGAGCGCGCGGGCGATGCGCGCGTCGTCGGCGGCCACCCAGACCTCGCGGGCGCCGGCGGCCAGGGCGCGGCGCGCCACGTGCAGGATCAGCGGCTCGCCGCCGAGCGCACGCAGCGGCTTGCCCGGCAGGCGCGTGGCGGCATGGCGGGCGGGGATGGCGACGACGAAATCGTTCATGGCAAGGGTGGTTTCTCGGTCCTGAGGGGCGCCAGCCGGCCCAGCAGCGCGATCCAGAAAGCCTCCGGCAGGCGCGCATCGACGCCCACGCTGTACCAGCGCTCGCCTGTGAAGGCGCCGCATTTGACCGCGTCCTTCTCGGTCAGCAGCACCGGCAGGTCGCTGCCGAAGCGCAGGTCGTCGGCGTCGTAGCGGTGATGGTCGGGGAAGGCGTGCGGGACCACGGCGATCCCCTGGCCGCGCAGCATGGAGAAAAAACGTTCCGGGTCGCCGATCCCGGCCACGGCGTGCACGCGCTGGCCGGCGAACGAGGCCAGCGGACGCGGCCGTCCGCCTGCCATCGGCCGCGCCTGCCCGGGCTCCAGCCACATCGGCCACTCGCCGAAGCCGGCCGCGAGTTCAGGATCGTTGCCGACGTTGAGCACGCGGAACTGGCACTGCTCGCCGCGTGCGGCCGGCTCGCGCAACGGCCCCGCCGGGAGCAGGCGGCCGTTGCCATAGCGACGGCGGCCGTCGATCACTTCGATCTCCAGGTCGCGCGCCAGCCGGTAGTGCTGCAGGCCATCGTCGCAGACCACGATGTCGCAGCCCCTGGCGCGCAGCGCCCGCGCCGCGGCCAGGCGATCGGCGTCCACGCGCACGGGCACACCGGTGCGCGCGGCGATCAGGACCGGCTCGTCGCCGCCGAGCGCCGGTTCGGTGCCGGCTTCGACCCATGCCGGGCGGTCGGCCTCGCTGCGGCCGTAACCGCGGCTGGCCACGCCGGGGGTCCAGCCGGCCGCGCGCAGGCGCTCGACCAGGGCGATGGTCAGCGGGGTCTTGCCGCTGCCGCCGGCCACGATGTTGCCGACCACGACCACCGGGCAGCCCGGGTGCCGGGTGCGCAGCAGGCCGCGGTGGTACAGCCCGCGACGCAGGGCGGCCACCGCGCCGTACACGGCCGCCAGGATGCGGGCATGCGGCGGGACGCCCGCCGCGCCATACCAGTACGCCGGAACCTCGCGCCTGCCGCGGCTCACGTGTCGGCCCCCTCGCGGAACTGCATCCGGTGCAGGTGCGCATACAGCCCGCCCTGCGCCAGCAGCTCGGCATGCGTGCCCCGCTCCACCAGGCGGCCGTGATCGAGCACCAGCACCTGGTCGGCGTGTTCGATGGTCGAGAGGCGGTGGGCGATCACCAGGGTGGTGCGGTCGGGCATGAGCCGGTTCAGCGCTTCCTGCACCAGGCGTTCGGATTCGGTGTCGAGGGCGGCGGTGGCCTCGTCCAGGATGAGGATCGGCGCATCGCGCAGGATCGCGCGTGCGATCGCCAGGCGCTGGCGCTGCCCGCCCGAGAGCATCGCGCCGTTCTCGCCGATCGGCGTGTCCATGCCCTGCGGCAGGCGTTCGATGAATTCCCAGGCGTTGGCCGCCTCGGCGGCGTGGCGCAGCGCCTGCGGCGTGGCCTCGGCCGCATAGGCGATGTTGGCCGCCACGCTGTCGTCGAACAGCATCACGCGCTGTCCGACCAGGGCGATCTGGCGACGCAGGTCGGACAGGCGGTAGTCGTCCAGGGGCACGCCATCGAGCGTGATCAGGCCGGCGCTGGGCTCGTAGAAACGCGGCACCAGCCGCACCAGGCTGGTCTTGCCGCTGCCAGAGCGGCCGACGATGGCGGTGACCGTGCCCGGCGCGGCGGTGAAACTGATGCCTTCCAGCGCGTGCCGCCCGCCATCGCGGTCGTAGCGCAGCGAGACGTTGTCGAACACCAGCTCGCCGCGGGCGCGGTCCAGCGGCACGCTGCCGAGGTCCCGCTCCTCTTCCGAGTCGAGCACGGCGAACAGGCGCTCGGCGGCCGCGACGCCGCGGCCGATCACGCTCTGCACGTTGGTGATGCGGCGCAGCGACGGGATGATGCCCATCATCGCGGTCATCAGCTGCACGAACTCGCCGGGGTTGAGGCGGCCCTCGAGGGCCTCGTGGACCGACACCCAGACGATCGCGGCCAGCGCCAGTGCGGCCAGGATCTGCACCAGCGCCGAGGACATCGCCCGCGTGGTCTCCACCTTCATGTTCAACCGCAGGATGCGATTGGCGAAGGTCGAGTAGCGGCCCCGCTCGAACGCCTGCGCGCCGTAGACCTTCACATCCTGTTGCGCCGCCAGCGACTGTTCGGCACTGGCGGCCAGCGCGCCCATGCCGTCCTGGATGCCGCGGCTGATGCGCCGGTAGCGCCCGCCCACGTACCAGACCAGCACGCCGATCAGCGGCGCGATCACGATCATGGCCAGGGTGACCTTGACGCTGGTGTAGAGCATCAGGCCGAACAGGAAGGCGATGGTCAGGCCGTCGGTGAGGATCGCCTTGAGCGCGTCGGAGCTGGCCTGGGTGACCTGCTCGGTATCGAAGTTCAGGCGGCTGACCATCGCCGGCACCGCTTCGGTGTCGAAGCGCGCGCTGGGCAGGCGCAGGTACTTGCCCAGCACCAGTTCGCGCAGGTCGCGCACGACGCTGCGGCCGACGCGGGCCATGCCGTAGTCGGTGGCGAAGGTGGCCAGGCCGCGCATCAGGAACAGGCCGATGATCGCCAGCGGCAGCACGATCGCCATTTCCGGCTTGGGGTCGACGAAGCCGTCGTTGGTCAGCGGCTCCATCAGCCAGACGAAGGCGGCGCCGGCCAGAGCTTCGACGATCATCGCCGCCATCGCCACCAGCAGGAACGGCCAGTAGACCCAGGCGTGGCCCAGCAGGCGCCGGTAGATGGGCCAGGCGCCGGCCTGTCCGGACGCGTCGATCGGGGAAGTGGTGCTCATCGCGGGCTCAGGGCGCCGGCGCCACGGCCGCCTGTTCGGGCGCGGTGGCGTTGGCGATGCGGGTGAAGCCCAGCTGGCCGAGCGCGTCGTAGGCGGTGACGACCGCCTGCCATGGCGTGCGCGCGTCGGCGCGCAGCAGCACGGTGCGCTCGCGGTCGTCGCCGGCGACTTCCACGATCGTGCGCTTGAGCGACTCCACGTCCGTGCGCAGGGCTTCGCGGTCGCCGACGAAATAGCGGCCGTCGGCATTGATCAGCAGGCTCAGCGCCCCGGACTGCGTATTGGCCTGTCCCTGCGCGTGCGGCAGTTCCAGCCTGAGCACCGAGCGCGCGTCGAAGGTGGTGGTGATCACGAAGAAGATGATCAGCACCAGGATCACGTCGATCAGCGGGACCAGGTTGATCTCGGGGACGTCCTCGGCCCGGCGGTCGCGGATGCGCATCGATTCAGCCCTGGGCCGGCTGCAGGCCGGGCTGGCCCTCGGGCTGCGGGATGGCCGCCAGGGCGGCCGCCGCGGCGCGGGCGCGCGGATCGATCACGTCCATCAGCTGGATCGCCTCGTGTTCCATGTCGACGATGTAGCCGTCGATGCGGGCGCGGAACCAGCGATGGAAGATCAGCGCCGGCACGGCCACGACCATGCCCGCGGCCGCGCACACCAGCGCCTTGCCGATGCCGCCGGCCAGCTGGTTGACGTCGCCCACGCCCTGGTCCATCACCCCCAGGAACATCTGGATCATGCCGACCACCGTACCGAACAGCCCGAGCAGGGGCCCGGCTCCGGCGATCGTGCCCAGTGCATTGAGGAAGCGTTCCATGCGATGGGCGATATGGCGGCCCACGTCCTCCACGCGCTCGCGGATTTCCTCGCGCGGGCGGTGGCGCACGTCCAGCGCCGCCGCGAGCAGCTCGCCCAGCGGCGAATTGCGGCGCAGCGAGTCGATGTGCGTCGGGTCCAGGCGCCCGCGCGCGGCCCAGGTGCGCACTTCCTGCCCCAGTCCGGGTGGCAGGACCGCGCTGCGGCGCAGGGCCCAGCAGCGTTCGACGATGATCGCCAGACCGAACGCAGAGAGCAGCAGCAGCGGCAGCATCGGCCAGCCGCCGGCCTTGACCAGTTCAAGCACGCTATTCCTCCGACCCCGCGGGAGTTCCCGCTACAGGCGATAGGATAGCCGGTCAGCGGTCCGCATCGGCCCTGCGGACCGCGTCCCACAGCCGCGGCTGGCTGGATCGCCGGCGTTCGATGTGAGCGTCGTCACCGATCCGGATGCGGATCGCGCCATCGCGCGCCGTGTCCGCGGTGGCCGCGCCGGCCTCGGCCCAGCGCTGCATCACCCGCGGGTGCGGGTGGCCGAAGCGGTTGCCGTGGCCGCTGGAGGCGATCGCCAGCCGCGCCTGCGCGGCCGCGACGAAGGCCGGGTCGGAGGACTTGTCGCTGCCGTGGTGCGCGAGCAGGACCACGTCGCTGCGCAGCGACGATGGCTGGTCGTGCACCAGCATGCGTTCGACCACGGCGCCGATGTCGCCCGCCAGCAGGGCCGAACCCTGGGCCGATTCGACCCGCATCACGCAACTCGATTCGTTGCGCATCGGCGGAAAATGCGCGTCCGGATGCAGGAATCGGAACCGCACCCCGTCGACCTGCCACTGCGTACCGGCGATGCAGGCGGCCGCGCCGTCGACGCCGGCATCGCGCGCGGCGAACAGCGCCCCGCTGTGGAAACGTCGCAGCACCGACTCCAGGCCGCCGGCGTGGTCGGCATCGCCATGGCTGACCACCACCGCATCGAGCCGCCGGACGCCCAGTGCGTGCAGGGCCGGCGCGACCACGCGCTCGCCCGCATCGAAGCCTTCGGGCATCGCCGGACCGGTATCGTAGAGCACCGAGTGATGCGCGGTGCGCACCAGCACCGAGGTGCCCTGCCCCACATCCAGCACCACCAGCTCGAAGCTGCCCGGCGCCGGCAGCCGCCGATCCGGCCACAGCAGCGGCAGCAACAGCAACACGGCCAGCGACTTGCCCGGCACGCCGCGCGGCAGCAGCAGCCAGAATGCCGCCAGCAGCGCCAGCGGCAGCGCGAACCAGCGCGCTTCGGGCAACCACCACAGGGCCAGGCGGGCGGAGGCCAGCCACTGGAACAGCGGCCAGGACAGGTCGAAGCACCAGGCCGCCAGCCGCCAGGCCGGCCCGCCCCAGCCCGCCTGCAGCGCCTCCAGCCCGGTGCCCACCAGCGCCAGCGGCACCACCACCAGGCTCCACCAGGGAATCGCCACCAGGTTCGCCAGCGGGCCGGCCAGCGACGCCTGCCCGAACAGGATCGCGGTCAGCGGCAGCAGCCCCAGCGTGGCGACCCACTGTGCCGACACGAATCCACGCAGCAGCGGCTGGGCGGGCGTCTGCGGCAGGCACCAGGCCAGCCAGGCGACGCCGGCGAAGCTCAGCCAGAAGCCCGCGGCCAGGACCGCCAGTGGATCGGCCAGCAGCAGTGCGATGGCCGCCAGCCCCAGCGCATCGGCCACCCCCAGCGGCCGCCGCCACAGGCGGGCCAGCACGACCACGGCGATCATCAGCACCGTGCGCACGGTCGGCAGCGCGAAGCCTGCGACGGCCGCGTATCCGGCCGCGCCCAGCAACGCGCCGCAGGCGGCTGCCTGCGGCCGCGGCAACCGCCGCCCGAGGCCGGGCAGCAGCCACCACAGCGCAGCGACCGCGAGCGCGAAGAAGCCGGCCACCAGGCCGACATGGAAGCCCGAGATCGCGATCAGGTGGGTCAGGCCGGTCGCGCGCAGCGTCTCCCAGTCCGGGTCGGCGAGCCCGCGCGTGTCGCCCAGCGCGAGCGCGCGCACGAACCGGGCCGAGGGCCGATCCAGCGCGGTCTCGATCCGGGTGGCGATGCGGTCGCGCCAGCCGTCGATGCCGCTGGCGCCCGGGCTGCCCTCGCGCGGATCGGCATCGCGCACGTAGCCGGTCGCGGCCAGGCGCCAGGCGAGCGCGTGGCGCTCGCCGTCGTACCAGCCGGGATTGCGCAGGCCGCGCGGCGCGCGCAGGCGCACGGTCAGGCCCCAGCGGCTGCCCGGCTCCAGTTGCAGGCGGGGGGCGGCATCGCCGTCGCGGCCGTCGTACCAGGACAGGCGCAGCAGCCTGCCGCGCAGTGCTCCGTGCTGGCCACGGTCGCCGTCGACGCGGAACAGGAAGCGGCTGCGACCGGCCTCGTGCTCGGGCAACTGCACCACCCGGCCCCGGATGACGAAATCGCCGCGCTCCAGCGATGGCGGCAGTTGCCGGGACAGGGTCCAGCCCGCATGCAGGCCGAACAGCGCGAAGCCCAGCACGAACGCCGCGGCCGGGCGTCGCCAGTCGTTGAAATGCCACCAGCCCCAGGCCCCCAAGACCGCCACCGGGGCGAGCGCCAGCGCGGGCGGCAGGGCCGGCAGGCGCGCGCAGGCCAGCACGCCGAGCACGAGCAGCGCGGCCACCGCCAGGCCGAACGGCGCCAGCGCGGGGTCGCGGCGTTGTGGACCTTCCATGGCCGGTTCCGCATGCGATCTCGCCCGCAGTGTGGCGGCCGCCGGGCGGCTACGGGATCAGGCGGATGCAGCGCTGCGCGTGGGATTACTCCGACAGCGCGGCGCCGGCCACGCGTGCGGCATCGCGCGGCCCTCAGCGCAGTTCGAACGCGTCCGCGTCCAGCATCGCCGGGAACCGCTCCCGATGCGCCGCCAGCTCGGCCGCCAGCAAGGTCGTGGTCACCACCACTTCCTCGCCGGTGCATTCGCTGGCCGCGTGGCCGAGGAAGTCGATCACCGCGCTGTCGCCCGAATAATGGAGTCCGCCGCCATCGGTACCCACCCGGTTGAGCCCTGCCACGTAGCACAGGTTTTCGATGGCGCGGGCGCGCAGCAGCGTCTTCCACGCGTACGCGCGCGCAGCCGGCCAGTTGGCGATGTAGACGAGCAGGTCGTAGTCCGGGGCCCCGGGTCGCTCGACGTCGAAACGGTTGCGCGAGAAGACAGGAAAGCGCAGGTCGTAGCAGACCAGCGGGCAGATGCGCCATCCCTTCCATTCCACGGTCAGGCGTTCACCGCCGGCGGCATAGCGTTCGTGCTCGCGCGCGTAGCGGAACAGGTGGCGCTTGTCGTAGTGCGATACGCCGCCGTCGGGCGTGACCCACAGCAGGCGATTGAAGACATCCGCGCCGACCCGCAACTGCACGCTGCCGCAGACCGCCGCGTCCAGGCGCGCGGCCTGCGCCCGCATCCATTCCACGGTCGCGCCGTCCATGGTCTCGGCGTCGGCGATGGCCTCGTTGGAGAAGCCGCTGGTGAAGGTCTCGGGCAGCAGCACCACGTCGGTGATGCCGCGCAGCGGCGCGACCAGGTCGCCGTAATAGTCGCGGTTGCCGCCAGGGTCGTGCCACAGGGTGGCGCCCTGCACCAGGGAAATGCGGAGGTTGTCCATGCGCATGAGCCTAATCCATGACCCCGGTCGGCGGGTAGCCCGGCGCCGGCAACGCCGCGGTGCCAGGAAGCCTGGCCGCAGGCGCGCCAGCAGGCACCGGCGGTGGCGGCCTCAGAGGCGCTGCAGGCGCTCGATCGCGGCGTCGAGCGTGGCCTCGTTCTTGGCGAAACACAGCCGGGCCAGGCGCTGGCCCGCCGGCGGCGTCTCGTAGAAGGGAGACAGGGGAATCGCGGCCACGCCTTTGTCCACCGTCAGCCAGCGGCAGAACGCGGCATCGTCCAGGTCGCTGACCGCCGAATAGTCGACCAGCTGGAAATAGCCGCCAGGCACCGGCAGGGGCAGCAGTCGCGTGGTGCCCAACTGGGCGCGGAAGCGGTCGCGCTTGGCCTGGTAGAAGGCGCCGAGCTGTTCGTAGTGTTCCGGCTCGGCCTCGATCATCGCCGCGAAGGCATGCTGGGCCGGGGCGAAGGTGCAGAACACGTTGTACTGGTGGACCTTCCGGAACTCGGCGCTCAGCGCCGGCGGCGCGATGCAGTAGCCCACCTTCCAGCCGGTGCAGTGATAGGTCTTGCCGAAGCTCGAAACCACGAACGCGCGTTCGCGCAGCGCCGGCCAGCGCAGCACCGATTCGTGCCTGGCGCCGTCGAAGACGATGTGCTCGTAGACCTCGTCGGACAGCAGGAAGATGCCCGTCTGGGCGAGGATCGACTCGATCTGGCGCATGTCCGCTTCCGACAGCATGGCGCCGGAAGGGTTGTGCGGACTGTTGATCATCAGCATCCGGGTACGCGGCGTGACCGCATCGCGCACCCGCTGCCAGTCGGGCGCGAAGGTGGCCGGATCCAGCGGCACGTGCACCGCGCGCGCGCCCGCCAGGTCGATCGCCGGCTCGTAGCAGTCGTAGCAGGGGTCGAGCACGATCACCTCGTCCCCCGCCCGCACCACCGCGTGGATGGCGTCGAAAATGGCCTCGCTGGCGCCGCTGGTCACCGTGACCTCGGCGTCCGGATCGGGCCGGTAGCCGTACACGCGCTCGGTCTTGGCGGCGATGGCCTGGCGCAGCGCGGGCACGCCGGTCATCGGCGCGTACTGGTTGTGGCCGGCGCGCATCGCCCGGTCGAGTTCCCGGACCAGGCGCCCGGGCACGTCGAAGTCGGGAAAGCCTTGGCCGAGGTTGACCGCGCCGTGTTCCTGCGCCAGTTGCGACATCACGGTAAAGATGGTGGTGCCGACCTTCGGCAACTTGCTCTGCAACATCGACGACCATCCGCACCGGACCTGGGCCGGGCAGTTTACGGTCCCGCTCCGATCGGTTAAACCTAGCCCCCGATGTCGATGCAGTTGCCCGCCACCGAAGACGCCCGTCTCGTCGCATTGCTGCGCGCCTACCTGGCGGCCGAGTACCGCTGGCAGCGCGACGGCGACTGGCACGACATCAACATCGGCCTGCCGGCCCCGGGCCTGGAACTGGCCTATCCCCATGCCTGCACCTTCGGCCTGATATCGGCCTGGAACCCGCTGTCGGTGGAACGCAGCACCGTGGAGAACCGCCGCGCCGACGATGCGCTGTGCCGCGAGCTCGACGCCACCGGCCATCCCTACCTGCCCGCCTTCTCGTCCGCGCGCAACCGCAGCTGGCGCGAACCGGGCTGGCTGGTGATGGACATGGACGCGCCGTCCTACGATGCGCTCTCGCGCCGCTTCGGACAGCTGGGCGCCCTGTGGTGGCCGGCCGGCGCGCCTGTGCGCCTGCGCATGGACGCCCCGCGCCCGACCGACCTGGACGACGACGACCGCTACGTCGACTGGCTAGTAGAATGAACGCGATGGCCGTTCCCCGGCCGAAGCGTTCCCGATGCCCCAGACCCCCAACGCCACCGTGCCGTTGATCGACGTGCGCGGGCTCAGCTTCGCCCGCGACGACCGGCCCGTCTTCGGCCCGCTGCATTTCCACGTCGAACGCGGCGAGGCGCTGCTGGTACAGGGCGGCAACGGCGCCGGCAAGACCACCCTGCTGCGTGTGCTGGCCGGCCTGCTGGACGGCGAGCGCGGGCATGTATCGCTGGATGGCGCGCCTGCCGGCCCCGCCGCGCGCGCCGGCCGGCTGGCCTACCTGGGCCACCTGCCGGGGCTGAAGGCCGACCTCTCGGCGCTGGAGAACCTGGAGTACCTGTGCGGCCTGCTGGGACGGCGCCCTTCGCTCGAACTGGAGGAGGCGCTGGCCATCGTCGGCCTCGCCGGATACGAGGATGCGGCCGCGCGGACGCTGTCGGCCGGGCAGCGCAAGCGCCTCTCGCTGGCGCGCATGTGGCTGTCGCCGGCGCCGCTGTGGCTGCTGGACGAACCCTACGCCAACCTCGACCTGCCCGGGATCGAACTGGTCAACCGCATGGTCCGCGCCCATCTGGACGAGGGCGGCGGCGCCCTGGTGACCACCCACGGTGCTTATGCCGCGCCGCCCGTACGCACCCGCCTGCTGGAACTGGATGACGGGGCGGCGGCATGAACGGCTCCCCGGCCATGCCGACGCTGGGTTCGGCGGCGCGCGCCCTGGTCCGTCGCGACCTGCGCCTGCTCTGGCGCCGGCGCGGCGATGCGCTGCAGCCGGCGCTGTTCGCGATCCTGGTGGTGGTGCTGTTCGCGCTGGCGATGGGCAGCGAGCGCGAACTGCTGGCCCGCGCCGCGCCGGGCGTGCTGTGGGTGGCCGTGCTGCTGTCGGGCCTGCTGGCGCTGGACACGCTGTTCCGTGGCGACGCCGAGGACGGCTCGCTGGAGCAGTGGCGGCTGGCGCCGGTGCCACTGGCCTGGCTGGTGCTGGTGCGCACCCTGATGCACTGGCTGACCACGGCCGCGCCGCTGCTGCTGGCGGTGCCGCTGCTGGCCGAACTGCTCTACCTGCCGCGCCCGCTGTGGCCGGTGATGCTGCTGGCCCTTGGCCTGGGCACGCCGCTGCTGAGCCTGCTGGGGGCCGTGGTCTCGGCGCTGACCGTCGGGATGCGTCGGGCCGGCGTCCTGTTGGCCCTGCTGGCCCTGCCGCTGTACGTGCCGGTGCTGGTATTCGGCGCGGGCAGCGTCGCCCAGGCCGCGCAGGGCCACGACCCGGCCGGCGGCCTGCTGCTGCTGGGCGCCGGCCTCCTGCTGGCCCTGGTGCTGGCGCCGGTGGCCGCCGCCACCGCGATCCGGATCGCCGCGCAGTGAGCGCGCGGACTCCGGCGCCCGCGGGCCGGCCCCACTGGGGCATCCTGTCCACCTTCAAGGCTTGGCCGCACCGGCGGAGTCTGAAAAAATAGACACTTACAGCCATGGAGGCCGGGGGCAGCCCGGCCTGCGGCCGCGCCGCGGCCCTTCCCCCAGCGAGCAGACGTCCTGATGTCCAACATGAACCCGGTGGTGCGCTGGTTCCACCAGCTCGGGTCGCCCCCCTATTTCGACCGCTTTGCCGCGCGCTGGGCGCCGTGGGCGTTCGGGCTGGGCCTGCTGACGATGGCGGTGGGCGCCTACCTGGGCCTGTTCGTGGTGCCGGCCGACTACCAGCAGGGCGACAGCTTCCGCATCCTCTACATCCACGTGCCCAGCGCCTGGATGAGCATGGCCATGTTCGCGCTGATGGCGCTGTATGGCGCGGTCGCCCTGATCTGGCGCATCAAGCTGTGCGAGATCCTGGCCATGGCCTGCGCGCCGATCGGCGCGGCGTTCACCGTCATCACCCTGGCCACGGGCAGCATCTGGGGCAAGCCGATGTGGGGCACGTGGTGGGACTGGGACCCGCGCCTGACCTCGCAGCTGGTGCTGCTGTTCCTCTATTTCGGCGTGATCGGCCTGTACGCCGCGATCGAGGACCGGCGCGCCGCGGCGCGCGCGGCCTCGCTGCTGGCGATCGTGGGCGTGGTGATGCTGCCGATCATCCGCTACTCGGTGGTGTGGTGGAATTCCCTGCACCAGGGCCAGACCATCCGCGTGTTCGGCGAATCCTCGATGGACGCCAGCATGCTGCCGCCGCTGTTGTGGATGGTGGTCGGCACCAAGTTCTGGGCGATCGGCTCGCTGCTGGTCCGCGCCCGCGCCGACAACCTCCAGCGCGAAGCCGGCAAGGACTGGGTGCGCCGCGTCGCCGGGGTGCCCCGATGAGTTACGCCGGTTATGTCATGGCGGCCTACGCCGTCTTCGCCGCGGTCCTGCTCTGGGACTTCGTCGCCCCGCGCATCCGCATTGCCCAGGTGTTGCGCGCGGTCCGCCTGCTGGCGCGGCGCGACACCGCCCGTGCGCGCAGCGCCGCGCAGGAGCTGAAACGATGAACCCCACCCGCCGCCGCCGCGTCTGGTTCGTGGCCGCCCTGCTGGCCGCGGCCGCGCTGGCCGCGACCCTGGTCGCCCTGGCCCTGCAGCGCAACGTCGCCTACCTGTACACGCCCAACGAGGTGCTGAGCGGGACCGCGGGCCCGGCGGTGACCTCCGGCCAGGCCCGCTTCCGCCTCGGCGGCATGGTCGAGGACGGCTCGTTCATGCGCGAGGAAGGCTCGATGCAGGCCCGTTTCCGCGTCACCGATGGCGACGCGCAACTGGAAGTGGTGTACGACAAGATCCTGCCCGACCTGTTCCGCGAGGGCCAGGCGGTGGTCGCGACCGGCCGCATGCACGAGGGCCGCTTCGTGGCCGAGGACGTGCTGGCCAAGCACGACGAGACCTACGTCCCCAAGGAAGTGGCGGACAAGATGGGCCTGGCCCACAGCAAGCACAACGTCGACACCCCGCAACCCGGGGCGGCGGAGTGATGGCCGCCCTGCCCAATGGCGGCGCACCGCGCCGCGGCCCCGCGCGGGCGCGCGCCGGAGCGCGGCGCTAGTGCTCCCCGAACTCGGCCAGGCCGCCCTTCTCCTCGCCCTGCTCGCGGCCATGCTGCAGGCGGCGCTGCCGCTGGCGGGCGCCGCGGCCAACCGTCCGGCGTGGATGGCCGTCGCGCGCCCCGCGGCCCTGGCGCAGCTGGCGCTGCTCGCCTTCGCCTACGCCGCGCTCACCGTGGCCTTCGTGCGCCAGGACTTCTCGGTCCTGTACGTGGCCAACAATTCCAACACCCTGCTGCCGCTGGTCTACCGCTATACCGCGGTGTGGGGCTCGCACGAAGGTTCGCTGCTGCTGTGGGTGCTGATGCTGGCGGTCTGGAACGCCGCGGTGGCCGTGTGGTCGCGCGCGCTGCCGCCGGTGGTGTCGGCGCGGGTGCTGGGCGTGATCGGGCTGGTCGCCATCGGCTTCCTGTCCTTCATGATCTTCACCTCCAACCCCTTCGAGCGCCTGCTGCCGGCGCCGCTGGAAGGCCACGACCTCAATCCGCTGCTGCAGGATCCGGGGATGATCATCCACCCGCCGATGCTGTACGTGGGCTACATCGGCTTCGTGGTGCCGTTCGCCTTCGCGATCGCGGCCCTGCTCGAAGGCAAGGTCGATGCGCGCTGGCAGCGCTGGACGCGGCCGTGGACCAACGTGGCCTGGGGCTTCCTGACCATCGGCATCGCGCTGGGCTCGTGGTGGGCGTATTACGAGCTGGGCTGGGGCGGCTGGTGGTTCTGGGACCCGGTGGAGAACGCCAGCTTCATGCCGTGGCTGGCCGGCGCGGCCCTGATCCACTCGCAGGCGGTGACCGAGAAGCGCGGCAGCTTCGGCGGCTGGACCCTGCTGCTGGCGATCGCCACGTTCTCGCTGTCGCTGCTGGGCGCCTTCCTGGTGCGCTCGGGCGTGCTGACCAGCGTGCATTCGTTCGCGGCCGACCCTTCGCGCGGGCTGTTCATCCTCGCCTTCCTTGCTGCCGTGATCGGCGGCGCGCTGGTGCTGTACGTGCTGCGCGCCCCGCGCCTGCCCGAGGGGCGGCCGTTCGCGCCGGCCTCGCGCGAGACCCTGCTGCTGGTCAACAACCTGCTGCTCACCGCGGCCTGCGCGATGGTGCTGCTTGGCACCCTGTATCCGCTGCTGGCCGACGCGCTGGACCTGGGCAAGGTGTCGGTCGGCCCGCCCTACTTCGGCACCCTGTTCCTGCTGCTGATGGCGCCGCTGGTGCTGCTGGTGCCGTTCGGGCCGTTGACGCGCTGGCAGCAGGAGCAGCCTTCCAAACCCCTGGCGATGCTGCTGCCCTGGCTGGGCCTGGCCCTGCTGGCGGGCGTGGCGGGCTGGTTCATGGCGCCGCAGGGCGCGCTCAAGACCGCGGCCGGCGTGTTCGCCGCGGCGTGGGTGGCGCTGGGGACGGCCCGCTTCGTCTGGACCCGGGTACGCGCGGCCGGCCGGACCTTCACCCCCGAAATGCTGGGCATGGTGCTCGGACATGCCGGCATCGCGGTGTTCGTCGCCGGCGCGCTGCTGGTGGAGGCGCAACTGGTGCAGCGCGAGGTCGCCATGAGCCCCGGACAGACGGTCGAGATCGGGCGCTATGCATTCCGCTTCGACGGTGTCGAACGGGTGCCCGGGCCCAACTACGTGGCCGATCGGGCCCTGGTCCAGGTGTTCCGCGACGACCGCCCGCTGGTGCTGCTGCACCCGGAGAAGCGCGCCTACGCCTCGGGCGGCCAGATCATGACCGATGCCGGGATCCATGCCGGCATGGCCGCCGACGTCTTCGTGGCGCTGGGCGAGCCACTGGGCGGCGGCAGCTGGGCCGTGCGCCTGCAGATCAAGCCGCTGGTGCGCTGGATCTGGGCAGGCGCGTTCCTGATGGCGCTGGGCGGTTTCGTGACCGCGCTCGACCGGCGCTTCCGTCGGGTCACCGGCAATGGGCGCGGCCAGGAAACCGGTGCGGACGACGCGGCGCCAGCGCCCGGCCACGCGCCGGCCGTGGCCGCCGACGGAGGCACAGGCTGATGGCCGGTTTCCGCGCCCTGTCGGCCGTGGTCATCGGCGTGGTCTTCGCCGGCCTGGTCGGCCTGCTGCTCTACGGCGTGCTGGTGTCCGACCGCCCGGACCGCGAGGCCCTGCCCTCGCCGCTGATCGGCAAGCCCGCGCCCAGCTTCGAGCTGCCGGTGCTGCATGAACCCGGACGACTGGTCTCCTCGGAAGAACTGCGCGGCCAGCCCTACCTGCTCAACGTCTGGGGCAGCTGGTGCCCGGGCTGCCGCGTCGAGCATCCGGTGATCACCCGGTTCGCCGAGACCCGCCGCGTGCGCGTGGTCGGCTACAACTGGAAGGACGAACATGCAGATGCCATGCGCTGGCTCGAGCAGTTCGGCAACCCCTACTGGCTGGTGCTGGTGGACTACGACGGCCGCAAGGCCATCGACTGGGGCATCTATGGCGCGCCCGAGACCTTCCTGGTCGACGCCGAGGGCATCGTGCGCTGGAAGCACGTCGGCCCGGTGGACGATACCGTGATCGCCGAAAGCCTCGTTCCGGTGCTCGACAGCCTCGGGGTGACGCCGTGATCGCCGCCCTGCTCGGGCGCGCACGCGCACCGGCGGCCTGGCTGCTGGCGGCGCTGCTGCTGGTCGGGGGCTCCGTCGCGGCCCAGGCCGTGCGCGACGCCGCGCCGCTGCAGTTCCAGGACGCCGCCGAGGAGCGCCGTTTCAACGCCCTGGTCGCGGAACTGCGCTGCGTGATGTGCCAGAACCAGTCGCTGGCCGATTCCAATGCGCAGATCGCCCACGACCTGCGCCGGGAAGTGTTCGACCTGATGCGCAGCGGCCGCAGCGACGAGGAGATCCGCAGCTTCCTGGTCGAGCGCTACGGCGAGTTCGTGCTGTACCGGCCGCGCTTCGGCGGCCATACCGTCCTGCTCTGGCTGGCCCCGGGCCTGGTGCTGCTGGCCGGTGGACTGGTGGTGGCGCGCATCGTGCGCGCACGCGGCAAGCGGCCGTTGCCGGTGGAAGAGGAGCAGGAGTGGTGAGTCCCGCCGTGCTGTACGCCCTGCTGGTGCTGGCCGCCCTGGCCACCGGCGCCCTGGTGGCCGCCCCGCTGCGCCGCCAAACCCCCAGGCTGTTCGCTGCGATCGTGCTGCTGATGCCGGTGCTGGCCATCGCGCTGTACCAGGCGGTCGGCACCCCGGCCGCGCTCGAGCCGGCGCCGGCGCGCTCGGCCGGCGCCATGCCGACGATGGAGCAGGCGATCGCCGAACTGGAAGCCGTGCTGGCGCGCGATCCGCAGCAGCCCGAGGGCTGGCGCCTGCTTGGCCGTGCCCATGCCGCGCGCGGCGATCGTGCCAAGGCGCGCGATGCCTTCATGAAGGCCGTGGAACTGATTCCCGACGATCCGGACCTGCTGATCGAAACGGCCCAGGCCCGCGCCCAGGCCGCGCCCGACAACCTGTTCGACGACACCGCGCTGGCGCAGTTGCGCAAGGCGGTGGCGCTGGATCCCGGCAACCAGCGGGCGCAATGGTTCATCGGCGTGGTGCAGCGCCAGCGCGGCGAGGACGCCGCGGCCGTGGCGACGTGGGAGGCCCTGCTGCCCGATCTCGATGCCGCGACCGCCGCCGCCCTGCGCACCCAGATCGACGAGGCGCGGGCCGCGGCCGGCATGCCGCCGCTGCCGGCCCAGGCCAGCCCGCAGGACACCGGCGCCGACGCCCCGGCCGGGGTGCGCGTGCGCGTCAGCCTCGACCCCGGCTTCGCATCGCGCGCGCGCCTGCGGGGCGATGCCACCGTCTTCATCATCGCCCGGGCGATCGGCGGTCCGCCGATGCCGGTGGCCGTGGAGCGCCATGCGTTGCAGGACCTGCCGCTGGAACTGGTGCTCGACGATGCCGACAGCCTGATGCCGACCGCCAGGCTCTCGTCGATGCAGGGGGTCGAGCTGGCCGCGCGCATCTCGGCCACCGGCAGCGCGGACCGTGCCGATGGCGACATCGAATCGGCACCCGTGCGGGTCGAGCTGCCGGCGACGGCGCCGGTCGAGCTGGTGATCGGCGCACCGACGCGCTGACCGCGTCGCCACGCGCATTCATCCGGTGGCGGCGCGCCGGTGTCGCCGGTCCGCGGCCGCGATCCGCGCGCGCCCGCTAGAATCCCCGCATGACCGAATTCATCCCGCCGGCCACGTGCTGGATCGACCTGCCCTCGCCCTTCGTGATGAAGCGCGGCGGCGCGCTGCGCGGCGGCCGTGTCGCCTACGAGACCTGGGGCAGGTTGAATCCGGCCCGCGACAACGCCGTGCTCGTCCTCACCGGCCTGTCGCCCGATGCGCATGCCGCGTCCTGCGAGGCCGACCCCTCGCCGGGCTGGTGGGAAGCCATGCTCGGCCCCGGCAAGCCCATCGACACCGCGCGCTGGTTCGTGGTGTGCGTCAATCCGCTGGGCAGTTGCAAAGGCTCGACCGGCCCGGCCTCGGTCGACCCGGCCAGCGGCCACCCCTACCGGCTGGGTTTTCCGGACGTGTCGATCGAGGACATCGCCGATGGCGCCGCCCATGTCGTGCGTGCGCTCGGCATCGACCGGCTCGCCTGCGTGATCGGCAACTCCATGGGCGGCATGACCGCGCTGGGCCTGCTGCACAGGCATCCGGGCCTGGCGCGTTCGCATATCAACGTCTCGGGCAGTGCCCGGGCGCTGCCCTTCTCCATCGCGGTGCGCTCGCTGCAGCGCGAGGCGATCCGCCTGGATCCCAACTGGAACGTCGGCAACTACGACGAGTCCACCTATCCCGAATCGGGCATGCGCATCGCGCGCAAGCTGGGTGTCATCACCTACCGCTCCGCCCTGGAATGGGACGGCCGGTTCGGGCGCGTGCGCCTGGATTCGGACCTGGCCGACGAGGATCCCTTCGGCCTCGAGTTCCAGGTCGAGAGCTACCTGGAGGGCCATGCCCGGCGCTTCGTCCGCCGCTACGACCCCAACAGCTATCTCTACCTGAGCCGCTGCATGGACTGGTTCGACCTGGCCGAATACGCCGGCGGCGACGTCATGGATGCGCTGGCGGGCATCCGCATCGAGCGCGCCCTGGCCATCGGCGCGCGCACCGACATCCTGTTCCCCGTCGAGCAGCAGGAGGAGATCGCCGAGGGCCTGGCCCGCGGCGGCGCCGAGGCGGCCTTCGTCGGGCTGGAGTCGCCGCAGGGGCACGATGCCTTCCTCGTCGACATCGAACGGTTCGGCCCGGTCCTGGGCGGCTTCCTCGACGCGCTCTGAGCCCGGGCCGGGGCGCCACTGCGCGGCTCTTGAATTGTTTCAACCGGTACGGTCTAGAATGGGGTCATGACCTCCGTTCCCCCCGGCATTCCCTTCGAGGGTCGAGACAGCTTCGTCGCCGCCGTCGATGCGGCCGTGCGCAGCGGCGACGAGCACGCGGTGACCGCGCGCCTGCGCAGCGTGCTGTGCGAGCTGATCCGCGACCCGGCCATACGCCTGCCGGACTGCGTACACGAGCGGATCGAGGATCACTACGCCCGCCGCGAGATCTACCGCAGCCCGGAGCTTGGCTACAGCGTGATCGCCATGACCTGGGGCCCGGGCCAAGGCACGCCGGTGCACGACCACTGCGGCCTGTGGTGCGTGGAGGGCGTGTGGCACGGCGAACTGGAGATCGCCCAGTTCGAACTGCTCGAGACCGACGGCGAGCGCTGCCGCTTCCGCGCCGCCGGCGGCATGCGCGCCGGCCCCGGCAGCGCCGGCAGCCTGATCCCGCCGCACGAGTACCACACCATCCGCAACGGCAGCGACGACGCGATTGCGATCTCCGTACATATCTACCAGGGTCGGATGGACCAGTGCTGCCGCTTCGAACCCGAAGGGGACGAGTGGTACCGACGCGTGCCCGCGACGCTGTCGATCGATCGCGCGGCCTGAGCCGCCGCCAGGCCGCGAAGCCGCCGACCGGAACGCCCCGCCGATGCTCGCCGATTTCCTGCTTGCCAGCGCCCACCACCTGCTGTTCTTCGGCCTGATCGCCATGCTCGCGGTGCAGTCGGTGCTGCTCGCGCGCCCGCTCGATGGCGCCGGCATCCGCCGCCTGGTGGGCGTCGACCGCGGCTATGGCATCACCGCCGCGCTCCTGTTGGTGGTGGGTGGCGCGCGCGTCTTCCACGGCATCAAGGGCGCCGACTTCTACCTGCACAACCCCTGGTTCCACGCCAAGCTCGGCTGCTTCGTGCTGGCGGCCCTGTTGTCGATCGTGCCGACCCTGGGCTTCCTGGGCTGGCGTCGTCGCCTGCGCGACCAGCCTGACTGGCGCCCCGCGCCCGCCCAGGTCGTACGCCTGCGCCGCGTGGTCCGCGTCGAACTCGTCCTGGTGGCCCTGATCCTGGTCTGTGCCGCGGGCATGGACCGCTACGGCGGCCTGCACTTCTGAGGCCAAGGCGGCCGACGCGATCCGCTATACTGCGCGCCCGCGCCGGAGTGGCGGAATCGGTAGACGCAGCGGACTCAAAATCCGCCGCCCTTAAAAGCGTGAGGGTTCGAGTCCCTCTTCCGGCACCAGGAAAACAAGGGGTTAGGCTTAACAGCCTAGCCCCTTAGTTTTGGGCGCTTGCGCGGTGTACGGGTTGTGTACGGGTTGCCGGTGTACGGCTGGGCGTTGCCAGTGCGTTGACTTGGAGGCGTGCAAGCCGCCAAATGAGCGCGTCCACAGGGGGTAACAATAATGGCGAAGACTCCAAGCAGGCCGAGTAAACCCACTCCTAGCCCGCGCCCGTCACCCAAGCCCACTCCAACCCCGCGCCCTACGTCACCGGGTCGCGAAGGAACGAAAGGCACTCCTAACCGCGGTGGCGATACGGGGCCAAGGGGTAAGTGACCACACCCTGCGAAGCGAAGCCTGCCGCTACTCAGCGATCACCGCCTCCGGGCGGCAAGCGGCTGTCTGATATCGACCAAGCAAAGAACGACGCTACCGGTAAGGCCAGCGACGTTGGAAGGCAGTTGGCTTACGCAGGTATCGCTACGATCTGGCTGCTAAGAAATGACGGCGGCCGGCCGTTTGGGGATGTACTGCTGACAGCTCTAACGCTCGTTGCTGCCGCGCTTCTCGTTGACTTTCTGCAGTACGTGCATTGCAGCCGGATATGGAAGAAGTTCTATAACGAGCAGTTCTCGACCCACAACTCGGATGACGCTCTGGTCGACATCCCGGATTCACTCAGCATATCAATCTATCGCTTCTTCTGGACCAAAATCACGCTGCTGGTGGCGGGCTATGCGTTCTTGCTTGCAGGCGCTGTCATCAAGCTCCGAATCTTCTAGCCGCATCAAAAGCCGGACCGGCGAGGCAGCACCGGAAGCGCATAGGGGGACGTGCCATTCCGGCTCATCAACTCCCTATTGTTGACAATCAGTCGGCGATTACGTGCCCGCGCGTTGTGGACAGCGTCAGCGATGATTTGCGCGCCCGCTAGCAAGGTTGGCCAGTGAATCCACTCGGCGTAACCGCTCTGGATATTATCGAACAGACGATCAGGTACCGGGCGGAGGTTCTGGGCATCCAGAGCGCACGATGGCAAGCAAAGCCCGACCAGCCCGTGCTCTGCGTCCAATGTTGCCTTGATCTCCCAATCGACAAACTTCCGCCATGGGGTGTCCCTGCCGCACAAGACTACGGTTACTGATGACCCTGAAATGTACTCCTCACGAATGCGTCGGATGACATACGCGCTGTTGTCACTATGAATCCGGCCTCGCACAGAATGATCTGTGCAGACGTCATAGGTCCCTGACACAAGCTGCACGAAGTCCTCGTAAGCCTGTCGATCGTTCGCATGGTGGTAGCTGACAAATATCCTCGGTCTAACGGGCCGACGGATAAGCAGGGAATCCAGACTCATTCGCCCCTCCCTGCGCCTTTACCGCTCTTTTGAGCGCGAACAGCCTGCGACCACGTGCTGTTCTCTTTGGACACTAGACCTTCGACGCGTTGCACGAACAAATTGAAAGGTTCAGCGTCGTCATACGGAGTCGCCTTCGTAAGGAACAGGTACTTCTCGTGCCGAAGTGACTCGCATGTAGTCCTGTACTCAACCCAGTTCTCTTGGTAGTTGCCGAGCCCTACAAGGGCTGCACATATGGCGATGACCACGCCAAGAATGCTCACCGCGAGAGCCGTGTAAGCTCCGAACAGCTGGAATCCGGCAATCAGTGGAATTAGTGCCGCACATACGACTTCGATGACACGCAGGATTTTGAACTTCAGCTGCGAGTGTTGGCTTTTTCTGTCATACCAACCGATCTGATCATCGACCCGCTGCTTGATGTATTGCTCGGCGTCCATCCTGCCTCCCCGTCAACAGGTCAATAGTGACCGCACCCGCGGGGGCAGTCAAAAAGGAAGGGCCGGCACCCCAATGAAAAGGTGCCGGCCCGCCCCCGCCGGTCACCACACCGGACTAGTTCGCACCACGGGAGAGGCGCGAGCGTTCGTGTGACTTGGAAGCCTGATATCAAGTTCGGTGGCCCACGCCACCCGCTGCGTCCCGTAGCGCATGGCGTCCAGCGCGTGGTCGGCCCCCGCGCTGTCCACGTCTTCCGGCCGCTTGGGGTCGCGCCCCGCATACGGCGCGGTCAGCCACCAGTAGCGGCACGCCCGGCTCACGTACAGGCCCGGCCGGTCCGGCTTGCCGGCATCTGCCAGCAACCGGCGCATGCGCTGCCAGCCGCTTACGCGGTCGCCCTTGCGGGCGGGCTCGAAATGCACCCCCTCGCGCTCAAACTCGTCTGCGATGCAGCCCGCGCCACTGCCGGTCTTGGCGAAGATGGCATCGTCGGCTGCACCTGATGCGGTCATGGCCCAACGCCCGCACATTGCCTTGATGGCATCAGACAGCACCGGCACCGTCCAGCCCATGCCGTCGTTGAGCCTGTCGTCGCTGCGATTCGTCGCCAGTTCGTCGATGGCCACAACGCTGCCACGCGGGTACCACCTGCCATCCGGTCCCGTGTCGCCTGGCGATTCCGCCAGCACGTAGGTGACGGAAGGCGCGGCGCTGCCGAAGTCATGCGCCAGCCAGCGCGGCCAGTGCGCGGGCAGGTATGGCCACGGGTCGGTCGCTACCCGCGCCTCGTCCAGCACATCGGCGAAGTACGCGCCGCGCGCCACCGTCCAGTCGCCGTCAACCCATGCGCGCAGCAACTCCGGGTCGTCCGCGCACGCCGCGCCTAGCTGGTCGCGGTACTGCCCCACGTCAAGGAACGGGTTGGCGACGAAAGTGCTGGGCGCATAGACACAGGTGGGAGAAAAGGGGTCGGGTTCATTTTCGTCACCGTGGGCGGTGTGCTCGCGCAGGAATGCGAGCGCTACGCTGCTGGCGACCCGCAGCCAGGCGGCGCATCATGCACGCATGAGCATCCTCGACACGCTGAAGTGGCTGGCGCGGGACCTGTCGAAGGTGCAGGACGTGATCGTGCCCGAGCATGGCCAGCGCATGACCAAGCGCTATACGTCCACGCCCGACCGCCTGGCCGGGGTGGAAGTGCTGCCCGAGTACGAATTCATCCTGGAGGCGGTCCAGGCTGGCTGCCCTGCCCTGTTCGTGACCGGCAAAGCGGGCACGGGCAAGTCCACGCTGATCCATTGGCTGCGCAGCCAGCTCGATTCCTGCGCGGTGGTGGCGCCCACCGCCGTGGCCGCGGCCGCCATCCAGGGCGACACCATCCATTCGTTCTTCGGCCTGCCGCCACGCCTGATCGATCCGGAGGAGAAGCACCCGGTCAGCGCCAAGGTGCGGCTGGTGCTGGAGAACGTGAAGTGCCTGATCGTGGACGAGGTATCGATGGTGCTGCCGAACATGGTGGACACCATGAGCAACATCCTGCGTAGCGCCCGCGGCAGCGAACTGCCGTTCGGCGGGGTGCCGGTGATCTTCGTCGGCGACTTGCTGCAGTTGCCGCCGGTGGTGGGCACGCCCGAGGAGGTGGTGTATTTCTCGCACCGCTACCAGACGCGCTATTTCTTCTCGGCCGACATCTTCCGCGAGCAGCCGATCGTGCCGGTGGTGCTGGCCAAGGTGCGGCGCCAGGCGGACGAGGCGTTCATCGAGGCCCTCAACCGGATCCGCCTGAACGACGATTGCCGCGAGGCGGTCGCCCTGTTCAACCGCACCTGCTTCCGCGACCGCGCCGCCGATGCGCCGGTCGGCACCTACCTGGTGCCCACCAACCAGAGCGCGCGCAGCATCAACATGCGCGAGCTGGACGAGCTGGCCGGCGACGTGCACCTGTACGAGGCGCGCGTGGGCGGCACCGTGGCGGCCAACAAGTGGAAGCTGCCGGTGCCAGACCGGCTGGAACTCAAGCTAGGCGCCAAGGTGATCTTCCTCAAGAACCGCAAGCCCGACTGGATCAACGGCGACCTGGCGACCGTGGTCGGGCTGGAAGACGACCACATCCGCGTGCGCAAGGACGAGACCCAGAACGTGCTGCTGGTCGGTCGCGAGACCTGGCACAAGTACAAGTATTCCTACGACTACCAGACGCGCCGGGTGGAGGCCGAGGTGGTGGGCAGCTTCGAGCAGTTCCCGCTGGCGCTGGGCTGGGCGATGACCATCCACAAGTCGCAGGGCCTCAGCCTCGACGCGCTCACCCTCAATCTCGGCGACGGTGGCGCATTCGCCGAGGGCCAGACGTACGTGGCGCTGTCGCGCGCGCGGACGCTGGAGGGGATCACGCTCGCCCGGCCGATCTCGATGCGGGACGTGCGCGTCGATCCGGTGGTGGTGGCCTTCTACCGCGAGCTGGGCATCGACCGCTGACGGACGCGTTGCAACTGCGCATCCGCCACATCACGTGCCGTCTCCGTCCCCGCCCCCGTATTCCGGCCCCGGCGGCTCGCCCAGATGCGCGGATGCGCCTTCGCCTCGTGCCATGCGCGGCGGTGCCGCCTCCGCGCGGTCCCACGCCGATCCATCAGGCAGGTCGAAGATCCAGAACGCGACGTCCGGATGCACCACCGCGTAGAGCTGGCGCTCGACCTCGCGCGAGAGGTCGTCCCAGACGTCGGTGTCGTAGAGGTGCAGGCACCGGTCGCTGATGTGGATGGACGGCCCGTGGCCGCGATACACAGCCACGGGTGGCGCCAGTCCCAGGGGAACGACGACGAAGGTGCCATCCTTGCATTCGAACAGCGAGAACATGGCTGCTGCACCGCACTGCGGCCTCCGGAGCACGACGCATCCTTGTGCCTACACCGAGTGCAGCGCCACAGTACACCTATTCACGGACGAGTCATGTCAGCTACCTGAACGCACGGATCGGCATGCCCTCCGGCTGCGATCACGCCGCGTCGACAGTACAGAAGCTAGTCACAGGCACGCGCATCGGCCGGTGCGCATCACCCCGCATGGAGGCCTGCCATGAGACTGCCCTGGTCCGTCGCCGTTTGCGTCGCACTGTTCCTGGCCGGCTGCGACGAGCCGCTGGTCGAAGAGGCGGACCGCGAAACCGCGGCGGCCAATGCACGGATCCAGCCGCGCCAGATCGTCGTGGGCACCCGCCCCCGCACCGGACCCGGGGTCGAAGGACAGGCCGCGGGTCCGCTCGCGTCCCGGCCGGTCGCGCCCGCGCCTGCCGCGGCCACGGCGGCGGTCGAACGGGTCACCGGCGGCAACGGTCCGCGCCACCGCATCATCGAGCCGGATCCGCCGTTCCGGAGCACGCCGGTGGCGAGCTTCAACGAGCCCTGGGCGATGACCTTACTGCCCGATGGCCGGCTGCTGGTGACCGAGAAGGCCGGCGCCTTGCGGCTCGTGAACCCGGCCAGCGGCCAGAAGGGCACGGTCAGCGGGGTGCCGGCCGTCGCCTACGGGGGCCAGGGCGGCCTCGGCGACGTGGTGCTGCATCCCCAGTACGCCAGCAACCGGTATGTCTACCTGAGCCATATCGAGCGCAGCGGCGCGCTTTATGGCGCCGTGGTGGTTCGCGCACGCCTGGGCCTCGATGCCGGCGGCGGCGGCCACCTGCAGGAGGTCCAGCGCATCTGGGAGCAGTTGCCCAAGGTCAGCGGCCAAGGCCATTTCAGCCACCGCCTGGCCTTCGATGCGGCCGGCAAGTTGTGGATCACCTCGGGCGATCGGCAGAAGTTCGATCCGGCGCAGGACATGTCCACCAACCTGGGCAAGATCATCCGCCTCAACGACGATGGCAGCCTCCCTGCCGACAATCCCTTCGCCGGCCAGGGCGGGGTCGCGGCGCAGGTGTGGTCGCTGGGACATCGCAACCCCCTGGGCATCGCCTTCGACGCCCAGGGCCGGCTCTGGGCGCACGAGATGGGGCCCTTGGGCGGCGACGAACTCAACCTGGTCCTGCGCGGACGCAACTACGGCTGGCCGCTGGTCTCCAACGGCGACCACTACGGCGGCACGCCTATCCCCCGCCACGCCACGCGTCCCGACCTGGAAGCGCCGAAGGCCTGGTGGACGCCGGTGATCGCGCCGGCGGGCCTGGTCATCTATTCGGGCGCCCTGTTTCCGACCTTCCGCGGCGACGCCTTCATCGGAGGGCTGGCGTCGCAGGCGCTGGTGCGCGTGCGCTTCAACGGCACCGCCGCGGCCGAGTACCGCCGCTATCCGATGGGGCGGCGCATCCGCGAAGTCGAACAGGGGCCGGACGGGGCGATCTGGGTGCTCGAAGATGGCGGCAACGCGCGCCTGCTGAAGCTGACGCCGGCGGGATGAGGGGCTGGCCCGCACCCGCGGCCGCGAGGCGTGTCGATCCACGGGCCCGGGGATCGTCGTGATGGACATTCCCGCCCGCGCTCGCCCATGACACCTATCCTCTACGCACATCCCTTTTCCTCGTACTCGCAGAAGGTCGTGGTCGCGCTGTACGAGAACGACACGGCCTTCGAGTACCGCCACCTGGACCAGGGGGCGCACATGGACGAACTCGCCGCACGCTGGCCGATGAAGCGCTTTCCCCTGCTCGTGGATGGCGAGCGCGCGGTGATCGAGGCCAGCACCATCATCGAATACCTGCAGCTGCACTACCCCGGCCCGCGACCGATGATCCCGGAAGACCCCGAGGCGGCCGTGGAGGTGCGGATGCTGGACCGGTTCTTCGACAACTACGTGTCCACGCCGCAGCAGAAGTTCGTGTTCGATGTGTTGCGGCCGGACGGTGCGCGCGACCCGCACGGCGTCGCCGAGGCCGCGCGCATGCTCGACACCGCCTATGCCTGGCTGGACGCACGCATGGCGACGCGCACCTGGGCGGCAGGCGAAACCTTCAGCCTGGCCGACTGCGGTGCGGCGCCGTTCCTGTTCTATGCGCACTGGACCCACCCCATCCCGCCGACGTGCGGGAATCTGCTGGCGTACCGCACGCGCCTGCTGGCGCGACCTTCATTTGCGCGGGCCGTGGAGGAAGCGCGGCCGTACCGGCATCTGTTTCCGCTGCGGCACGACGACGATTGAGACCAGGGCGGGAGCCGGAGAGTGACGTCCCGGCGCGGCTGCTCGCGCCGCTCGCCGTCGCCGCTTCGTGCCAGCAGACGCGCCGCACGCGTTGCGGCATCCGTTCGCACGGCCTGCGCCGCGCGCGCGGCAGGTCCGTCAGCGGCAGATGCGGGCGCGTCCGCGGTCGAAATGGAAGTGGTCGGCGTGCGCAGCGTTGTAGTCGGGCCCGAGCACGGCGTCGAACCAGTCGCAGGCGCCGTCGCGCAACTCGCGCAGGAAGGCCGCTTCGGGCGACGGGGCCGCCGCTCCATTGCCCCGGGCCGCGGCCTCGCCTGCCGCGTCGCCCGCGGCGGGCCTCGCCCAGTCCGATACCACGCGGATGCGGCGCCCGTCCTCGAGCACGAAGCCGGCGATGTCGAAGGCGTCCGCGGTGGCGTGCTGGCTGCGGCGACCGCCCTCGCGGCCGTACAGATTGCGGCAGGCGTAGGAACCGAAGTGCTCGATCCGCTCGACCCGGCTGCCCAGGTGACGCTGCGCGGCCTGCTGCAGCTGGTGGCGCTCCCACATGGCCAACGACAGCGCTGCGCGGCAGGTCAGTGCGAACGGTTCGCCGACGGCGACGCTGGTGCGCGAGATCCGGAACGCATTGTCGAAGCCGCAGCCCGGGCCCGTGCCGCGGTCCTCCAGCGGGCTCGCGCGCAGCCGCGCCTGTTCGAGCAGCGTGCGGCAGGCGCCGCGGTCGGCGGTGGCGCGGTCGAACTTCAGGCGCGTGAGCAACCCGGGAGGCTCGTCGATGCGCAGCGGCGCCCAGGGGTTCCAGGCGTCTGGCACGCGCAACGCGCCGGACCACAGTGCCCAGGCGACCAGGACGATCAGCAGCAGGAACAGCAGGCCGCCCAGCGGACGGCGTCGGGGCGTCGAATCCATGGGCGCTCATCTTCGACGCCCGTCGTGCCAGTGCACGTGATGGCGACGCGTTGCGCCTGAATATCGCCTGCACGCTAGGGGGCATTTCACCGGGGTTTGCCGCCGGTCCGCGCAGCATCTGCGCATCTGTCCACGCCGGAGGTTCCCATGAAGAAGATCCATGGCATCGTGTTCGCCACCCTTGCGCTGGGGGCCGCCTCGCTCGCCCATGCGCAGAGCTACGGACCGCAGGACGAGGGCCGTCGCTTCAGCGACGGCAGCCGCGTGGTCTGCGACAAGGTGGAGACGCGTCGTGCGCAGAACGACCCGAACCGGATCGCCGGCACCGCCACTGGCGCCGTGATCGGCGGCGTCCTCGGTCGCCAGGTGGGCGGCGGTACCGGGCGCGACCTGGCGACCGTGGGCGGTGCCATTGCCGGCGGCGCGGTCGGCCGCAAGGTACAGGGCGATCGCCAGGAAAGCCGCGGCGACCGCGTCGTCGAAGAGCGCTGCCAGCGCGTTTACCCGTAACGGTCCGGTTCCGGCGACACGAGCCGCGTTGCCCGGAGGCGGCGCGTCCCGGCGCGGGTGCCGTTCGCAGCGACAGGCGCCGGCCGCGGACAAGCAAGTACGTCCGCCGCCGGGCCTGATCCGCGTCAGGCCGCCCTGCGCTTCCACGCCGCCAGGATCGCCGCCTCCTGTTCGCGGCTGGGTCCCGCCTCCAGCTTCGCCTGCCGCTCCGGCGGCAGCGATCCGAACCAGGCCAGCAGGTCGGCGACGGTCGTGGCCAGCGGCCTGAACGTCAGGCCCGCCGCGATGGCCCGCGTGTTGTCGACCGCACCATAGCCGCCGTACTGCGCGTGATCGCGCGATACCCAGATCGGAAACGCGGCCTCCTGCGATTCGATGAACTGCGAGGGCACGTGGGTGAAACTCGCGCGGCCGCCGGTGACGGCGTGGCAGCCATGCACCATGGCATCGGTGCTGAGCGTGTAATCGGGCCCGCAGGCATTGAATGTGCCGGTGGTGCCATTCTCCGCCAGGCGGATCATCCATTCGGCCAGGTCGCGCCCGTCGATGACCTGGACCGGGTCCTGCCCGTCGCCTGGCACCAGCACCTCACCGCCCTGGGCGATGCGGTGGGGCCAGTAGGTGAAGCGGTCGGTCTCGTCGCGCGGGCCGACGATGTATCCGGGACGCACGATGGTCACGCGCGGGCCGAACTGCCTGCGGGCCTCGGCCTCGCTCAGGGCCTTGAGCGGCCCGTACAGGTTGGCGATGTCGGCCATCATCGTCTCGCGCGTCTCCGCCATCGCATCGCGCCCACGGTACGGCGCGAGCGGCGCATCCTCGGTGAGGCCCGGCTGGGCGCCGTCGGCATAGACGGAGATGGTGGAGACGAACAGGTACTGGCCTACGCGATCCTTGAGCATCCGGCCGGCGTCGCGCACCCAGAACGGCAGCGCGGTGGGATTGTCGATGCACACGTCCCATTCGCGTCCTTCCAGCGCCGCGAGGTCGCCGGTGTTGCGATCGCCATGCAGTTGCTCGACCTCACCGCCCCACTCGGGTACCGGGCGCTTGCCGCGGTTGAACAGCGTCACCCGGTGGCCGCGCGCCAGCGCGTACTGGACCTGGAACGGACCGGTGAAGCCGGTGCCGCCCAGGATCAGGATGCGCAGGGGCCTGGCCGCACGCGCGACGCGCGCCGGGGCGGATGCCGCCGACAGGGTCGGCAGCGCCGTCGAGGCGGCCGCGAGCGCGCCCAGCTTGAACAGGTTGCGACGTGTGGTGCCCATTGCGCATCTCCCCGGTAGAGTCCCGACGTTCTACCACCGCCGCCGCGGTCGCGACCCATGACGAAAGTCGGGGGACGCCAGGGCCGCCAGACCGGGCAAAGCCCGCGCCCGGCGCACGAAGCTCAAAGCTCAAAGCGCCGCGGTCACCACGATCTCCACCTTCCAGTCCGCCTGCGCCAGCCGGGCTTCGACCGTGGCGCGCGAAGGCGCGCTGCCCGGCACCACCCAGGCGTCCCAGGCGCGGTTCATGCCGTCGAAATCCGCGATGTCGGCCAGGTAGATCTGCGCGCGCAGGATCCGCGTCTTGTCGCTACCGGCCTGCGCCAGCAACGCGTCGATCGCCTGCAGCACCTCGCGGGTCTGGGTTTCGATGTCCGCGTGGCCGGACTCGGGAACCTGGCCGGCGAGATACACCACGCCGTTGTGGATGCTGGCTTCGGACATGCGCGGGCCCGCGTCGATGCGCTGGATCATGATCGGTTCCTTGGACAGGGAGGCGGCACGATAGGCCAGTGCCGGGCCCGCGTGAAGCCCGGCGCCGGACCCCGCCACCCTCGGACCAGGGCGCAGGGCGGCGCGCCGCACGGCACCGGGAAACGGAATTTGCACACGGTCGATGCGTGCCGCCCACGCCGCGGGCGCGAAGATCGGCGCTCCCCAGGACCGGAGAACTACGAGATGGCTTCACATCGTGATCCACGCGACAGGGAACCGCGGCGCGAGCGCGGCGGCTCCCTGTTCGGCGATACGCGGGGCGATACGCGGCAGGCGCGCAGCCGCGACGATGACGACTACACCCGCCAGCTGGCCGACCGCTACGGCCACGGCCAGGGGGGCTATGACCGCGCCGCCTACCGCCAGGGCGGCTATGGCGAGGTCGGGCCGGACAGCGGCGGGCTCGGGCGCGATGCCCCGCGCGGCGTCCGCGGCAAGCGCGAGGCCGACCACAGCGACCGCGACTTCTCGCCCCGCCGCTCGTTCCGCGAAAGCGAATACAGCCCCGACTGGGCCGGCGACGACCATTTTTCGACGGGCGTGTTCGGTGGAGGCGCCGACCAGGACTTCAGGTCCGGCGGCCAGTACCAGGGCGAAAGCGGCCGCGGCGCGAGGCAGGCCCATGGCGGTGATCTGGGCGGAGGCGGATACTTCGGCCAGGGCAGTGGCGGCATGCCCCGTCCCGGCGGACGCAGCGGCGGCGCGTTCGGCGACAACCCGCGCGGCTGGTATGGACCCGAGGGCGGCAACCGGGGCCGCGACGACGAGGATCGCAGCCGCGACTCCGCGCGGGCGGCGGGCGCCGGTTTCCGCGGCCGCGGCCCGAAGAACTACACGCGGTCGGACCAGCGCATCACCGAGGATCTGTGCGAACGGCTTACCGAGGACGACGACATCGACGCAGGCGGGATCGAGGTGCAGGTCGAGCAGGGCGTGGTCACCCTCTCCGGCACGGTCAGCGACCGGTGGATGAAGCACCGCGCCGAGGACGTGGCAGAACGTTGCGCCGGTGTGCGCGACGTGGAGAACCGCATCCGCGTCTCGCGGGAAGACCGCAAGCAATCGGGCGGGGGCCCGGGCGTGTTCTGAGGTGCGGGCCGGCGCATCGCCCGCGCCAACGAAGAAGGGGCAGGCTCTCGCCTGCCCCTTCTGTTTGCGTCACCAGATGCGGACGCGGTCTTCAGGCGCGATCCACAGCGGATCGCCCTGCTTCACACCGAACGCCTCGTACCAGGCATCGATGTTGCGCAGCGGTGCGAACGCGCGGATATGCCCCGGCGAATGCGTGCCGTTGACCAGTTGCTGGCGCAGCGCATCGTCGCGCCACAGCGTACGCCACACCTGCGCCCAGCCCAGGAACAGGCGCTGCTCGCCGGTGAAACCGTCGATGACCGGTGCCGGCTTGCCGTCCAGCGAACGGCGATAGGCTTCCAGCGCGATGGTCAGGCCACCGAGGTCGCCGATGTTCTCGCCCATCGCCACGCGGCCGTTGATGTGCATGCCCGGCAGCTGCGGGAACTCGTAAGCCTCGTACTGGGCGCCGAGCTTGGCGGCCTGGGCCTCGAACTTCGCCGCGTCCTCGGCCGTCCACCAGTCGCGCAGCACGCCGGCGCCGTCGGACTTGCGGCCCTGGTCGTCGAAGCCGTGGATGATCTCGTGGCCGATGACGCCGCCGATGGCACCGTAGTTCACCGCCGGGTCGGCGTCCGGGTCGAAGAACGGCGGCTGCAGGATGCCCGCCGGGAACACGATCTCGTTCTTGACCGAGTTGTAGTAGGCGTTCACGGTCTGCGGGGTCATGCCCCACTCGGCCTTGTCCACCTGCTTGCCGATGCGCGCGCGGCGGTAGTCCCACTCGAAGGTGCGGGCGCGCAGCGCGTTGCCGAACACGTCGTCGGGCCGGACTTCCAGCGCGCTGTAGTCGCGCCACTGGTCCGGATGCCCGATCTTGAGCCCGAAGCCGGCGAGCTTGGCGTGGGCCTCGGCCTTGGTCTCGGGCGACATCCATTCCAGGGCGTCCAGACGCGCGCCCATCGCCACCTTCACGTTGGCGACCAGGTCGTCCATCTTGGCCTTGGCATCGGGCGGGAAATACAGCGCGACATAGTCGCGGCCGATCGCCTCGCCCATCACGCCCTCGACGAAGGACACGCCACGCTTCCAGCGCTCGCGCGGCTCCGGCTGGCCGGACATGAACTTCTCGCGGAACTGGTAGTGGGCGTTGACGTAGCGCGCCGGCAGCAGCGGCGCCATCGAATCGACCAGGTCGGCGGCCTGCCAGGCCTTGAGCGTGTCGAGGTCGGTCTCGGCGAAGATCTTCGCCATGGCCGGGATCGCGCTGTCCTGGCGCACCACCGCCTGGCTGGCATGGTCGACGCCGGACGCCGCGAAGAAGGTCGCCCACGGGAAGCCCGGGGCCTTGGCGGCGAACTCGCCCAGCGGCAGCGGGTTGTAGGTCTTGTCGCGGTCGCGGCTCTGCGCTCGGGTCCAGTGCGCCTCGGCGATGCGGGTCTCGAAGGCCAGCACCTTCTCCGCGCTGCCCTGCGGATCGTTCCAGCCGGCCAGGGTCAGCAGCTCGGTGAGATAGGCCAGGTAGCGCTCGCGCTGCGGTGCGAAGTTCTCGCGCAGGTACATCTCGCGGTCACCCAGGCCCAGCCCCGACTGCGACAGGTACAGGGTGTAGCGGTCCGGATCGCGCTGGTCGTCGGAGACCATCAACCGGTACAGGCCGCCACCGAAGCCGCGCGAGACGCTGGCGCGCACCAGCGCGTCCTTGTCGGCCGCATCGCGCAGCTCGGCCAGCAGCGGCTGCAGCGGCGCATCACCGCGCGCTTCGATCGCCGCCTCGTCGAGGAAGTCCTGGTACAGCGTGGCGATCTTGGCCGCATCGCCGCCGGTGGCAGGGTCGCCCTTGGGATAGCTGTCGAGCAGGCTGCGCACGCGCGCCTCGGACAGGTCGCGCAGCACGCGGAAGTTGCCGTAGCTCGACTGGTCGGACGGGATCTGCGTGGCCTTGGCCCACTGGCCGCTGGCATGGGCGAAGAAGTCGGTGCCTGCCGGCACGCTGCGGTCCATGCCCGCGGTGTCGAAGCCCCAGCTGCCGTAGCGCGGCGCCTGGATGGTGCCGGCGCCGGCGCCGCCGCCGGCCTCGACCGGGACCAGCGCCTGCAGCGTGCAGGACTCGTCCAGGCAGCCGCGACCCTCATGCGCGGACAGCGGTGCCGACAGGGCCAGCGCCAGCAATGTGGCTGCGGACAGGATGTTTCTCTTCAAGATCGATCTCCAATACATTGATTCACAAGTAAAGGCGGTCTTGAAGCTCGCCGCCCCTCTGTTCAGGTTAGCGGCTGCCCGCGGCAGTGGCACGGGCCAAACGGCATGGTCGGGCCGGCGCAACCCGCAGATCCCTGCAGGTCGGGTGCCCCGGGCGTGGCATCCGCAGGCCGCGCTCGTTCGCGGCGCTGCACGAACGACCGCAACCGCTGCGGCCAGTGCGGACCAGGACGATCGCGGCGCCGCGATCGCCCGATGCCGCGTGACGATGCCGAACTCAGCCGGCCTGGCCCTCGCCCGCCCGGCCGCTCTGCTTCTCGTCCTCGGTGGCCTCGCGCACATCCACCACGCGCACGTCGAAGTGCAGGGTCTGGCCGGCCAGCGGATGGTTGCCGTCGATCCGCACCTGGTCCTCGCCGACTTCCACCACCGTCACCAGCAGCGGCCCGCGCTCGCTGGCTGCCTCGAACTGCATGCCCGGCTCGATCGTGTCCACGCCCTGGAACGCCTGTCGCGGCAGCAGTTGCACCATCGCTTCGTTGCGCACGCCATAGGCCTCCTCGGGACGCACGTCGACCTGCAGGGCATCGCCGGCGCGCTTGCCCGCCAGCGCCTTTTCCAGGCCCGGGATGAGGTTGCCGGCGCCATGGAAGTAGCGCAGCGGGTGCGACTCGCGGGACTGGTCGATGATCCGGCCTTCATCGTCGGTCAGGGTGTAATGGATGCTGGCAACGCGCGCAGCCGCAATCTCCATGGAGGTGCTCCTTGGGTCTGGATGTTTGAGGGGGGAGTCGATCCAGCAAGGCAACCGGTATGACCACGGTGCAGGCGGATCGGGCATCACCTTAGCGACGCCGGCGCCCGGAGGCAAACCGCCCCTTCAGAATCCGGCGCCTGCGTGCTCGCCCCGGCCACGGGCCTTCACGCGGCGACGCCTATCCTGCCCCATCCCGCGGAGTGTTGGGCAATGCCGGAGAGCCCGCAAATCCAGCAACAGCGCATCCGCGGCCGCCGCTTCGCGCTGCGCATCCACGGCATGCGCATGCTGGGCACGGCCTTGTGCGCGCTCCCCATCGCCTCGCTGCTGGCCGAGCGGAGCGCGCCACTGTGGATCTGGGTGGCGCTGGGCCTCAACGTCATCGTCTGGCCGCGGCTGGCCTACGTGGCCAGCGACCGCGCGGCCGATCCGGTCGCGGTGCAGCTTCGTTGCCTGGTGGTGGACTCGGCGGCCACCGGCTTCTGGGTCGCGGTGATGGGCTTGTGCGTCGCGCCGACGGCGCTGATGGTCAGCATCGCCACCGCGGACAAGATCGCGGCCGGCGGCTGGCCCTTGCTCAGGCGCTCCACCGCCGCGCTGCTGGGGACATTCCTCGTCACCTGGGCCCTGCTCGGCTTTCCGTTGCAGCCGACCGCCTCGATGCGCACGTTGCTGCTCACCATCCCCTTCCTGTTCGTCTATCTCATGGCGCTGAGCATGGTGATGCACAGCCAGGCGGCGCGCATCTCCGAACAGAAGCGCGAACTGGAGCGCTTGAGCCGCACCGACCCCGTGGTGCAGATCGCCAACCGCAGGCATTTCGAGGAACTCGCCGCAGTGGAGCTGTCGCGCTTCCACCGTTCCGGGCGCCATGCCGCCTTGCTCCTGATCGACGTGGACCGGTTCAAGGCGATCAACGATCGCCACGGCCATGCCATCGGCGACATGGTGCTCAAGCGCGTCGCCACGCTGCTTCGCAACCATGCGCGCGATACGGACGTGCCTGCGCGCTACGGCGGCGACGAGTTCGCGATGGTGCTGGCGGACACCGACACCGCGCGGGGGCTGCGGGTGGCCGAGCGCATCCGGATGGAGGTCGAGCAGCAGGTCTATGATGCCGCGCCGCAACTGCGCAGCACGCTCAGCATCGGCGTCGCCGAGGCCAACGCCCTGGACCACGACCTGGATGCCTGGCTGCGCTCGGCCGATGCCGCCCTGTACCGCGCCAAGGCGGCTGGCCGCAACCGCGTGTCCGCCTGATCGGGGCTGCGCCGCTCAGCGGGCGCCCGGCATGGGATCGAACTCGACCAGCACGGGGAAGTGGTCCGACACCGGCCGGCCCTCCACGGGTTGGTCCAGGGTGCGTGCGGAGCGGACGCGCAGCCCGCGCGACAGCACCCAGTCGATACGGTCGCCGGGCGTGCCGCTGAAACCATGGAAGGTGCCCGAGGGGCCATCGCGGCGCGGCGTGCGCTCCCAGGCATCGTCCAGCACGGCGGTCAGCCGACGGTGGACCGCGCTGCCGGGCGCATCGTTGAAATCGCCCAGCACGAGCACCGGAGGTCCGGCCGCTGGGCCGAGCCGTTCGAGGATGAGCGCCGCCGCCCGCAGGCGCGCATCGCCGTCCTGCGGCCTGTACGGCAGATGCGTGTTGGACAGATGGAACCGCAGGCCGTCGGCGCGGCGTTCGAACAGCCCCCAGCTCACCATGCGCGGATATGGATGCCCCCAGGAGATGCTGCCGGGCACCTGCGGCGTCTCCGACAGCCAGTAGTGGCCCGAGTCGAGCAGGCGCAGCGTGTCGCGGCGGTAGAACACGCCCATGTGCTCGTCCTGGCTGCCGCCGCGACGACCGACACCGAACCAGGCGTAGCCCGGCAGCCGTGCCGCCAGGTCGTCACCCTGGGCCAGCATCAGCTCCTGCGTGGCGAGCACGTCGGGCGCGGCATCGCGGATGAGCGCGGCCATCGCATCGCGCCGGAACTGCCACCGGTGGGGCCCGTCCGACAGCAGCGGCAGCCGCACATTCAGCGTCATCACACGCAGCGGCGGCGCCGCCGGCTGCACGGGGCGGCAGGCGGCCAGCAGCGCGAACAGGCAGGCAAGCATCGCCGCGGCCAGGACCGGCCGCCATGGGCGCGCCCGCCTGCGTACAGGCAGCCCCGACCCCGCCCGCCCACGCGATCGCGGCGCGCCGGTGCTGTCGAACGGCGTGGCGGACATCCTGCCCGGCACCGCCACCTGCGGCGACGGCGCCGGCAGGCCGATCCGTGGCAGCCAGCCACGCATATCCGAGCACGGCGCCGACGCACGCCGCTGGCCCACGGCGGCAACCCGCCACGCGTCCGCACGCAGGACACGGGGTTCGGAACCGGTCGGGGCCAAGGTCATCGACGCTCCGGATTCGCAGCCGCGGGCATCGTAGCGGGTACGCATCGCCCGCGCGAACAGACGGCCGGCCCGCTAGAGCGTCTGGGTCACGTCGGCACCGCGCGCGGACAGGAACGCCGCCGCGCGCGAGCGCTGTTCGCTGCTCAAGGCATGCACCACCACCGTGGTGCGGCCATGCTCCATGGCCTCGTGGGTGGCGTTGATGTAGCGGTCATGGTCGGGCCGCAGCGAGACCAGGCCACCGAGCAGCAGGCCACCGGTGGCGCCGAAGAACAGCAGCGCCAGGATGGCGGCCACGGGCGACTGCACGATGAAGGGCACACCGCCCCAGTACAGCAGCGCGAAGGCGATGAGGCCGAGGATCGCGCCCCAGATGCCCAGCCACAGGTGCGCGCGCACGATCGTGCGCCAGATGCCGCCACCCTCCGGTTCGAGCTTGATGTCCACATCGGCCGAATCGGGACTGATGAGCTTGACCTGCGGCGCGGCGACATCGAGTTCCCTGCACAGCGCGATGGCTGCATCACGCGCCGCACGCCGGCTGTCGAACACCGCCGCGAGCTTGCTGTTGGAGACTTCTCCTGTGACCGGGACCTCGGACATGGCGCGCGCATTCCTCGACTGCCTGGCGCCGGATGCTTGCAGAGCCGATGTCGCTCCACCGTGACGCGTCGACCATCACGAGCAGCGCGGGACGTTGCCGTTTGCCTTGCGTTCGGTTCGATGGCGGACGCGGCGCGGCGGCGACCTGCGTCGTGGCGGCGACCGGCGCGGCGCCGGTCGCATCGACGGCGGCCTGCCGCCGGCGACGGGTGGAGTCGTCAGGACCGCGTCGTGCACGCGGCAATCGCGAAGCACGACGCGGCCGGGCCTGTTACGGGCGGGGTGCCCGGTACGCGGCCGGATACGCGCCCGGCAGCGCATCGCCGGTCCAGCCCAGCACCTCGCGCGCCTCTTCCGCAAGCGGCGCGGCCTGGACCGCGTCCGGGCGCTGGGCCAGTTCGAAGTGGCGCAGTTCGGCGCTGCGGAACAGCGTGCCCTGCCATGGCACCAGCGCGACGCCGCCCGCCTCCATTCCCGTGCCGCGCTGGAACGCGGCGAGGTCGTCGTAGCGCGCCAGGCAGTCCTTGCCGCGCACGGGGCTCCAGGTGACCAGCGGCTCGGAGCTGGGACCGCGCACATACACGTTGCCGTCCACCCGCGTGGTCATGGGTCGGGTCAAGGTGCCGCACAGCGTGGCCGGCTGGTCGAAATGCAGCAGGGGCCGGGCGAAACCGTCGCCGCCGGCGAGCAGGTTGCCCTCGAACGCATGGCCCTCGCGTTCGTCGACGTCCGGCCCGGTCTGCGGATGCCAGCCGAAATGATCATCCCTGGCGCTGCGCCCGTCGCGATCGAACATCGCCGGGGAGTTGACGAAGGTGTTGTGGTAGACGCGGGCGCCGGAGCTGTTGAGGATGCGGATGCCCTGTTCGTTGTCGACGAACACGTTGCCGGCCACGATCACGCCCTTGGAGATCTCGAAGAAGAAGCCGATCTGCGTGCCTTCGACATAGTTGTTGGCGAACACGCCGTCCACGTTGCCGACGTCGTACCAGACCCCGTTCGAATGGGGATGCTCGATCACCAGGTTGTCGCGCACGGTCACCCGGTAGGACTGGTTGAAGATCTTGACCGCCGCCGGGTAGTAGCCTGTGAGCTGCTCGATGTTGTTGCGGCGGATGATGTTGCGCTCCAGCAGCACGTCCGAGGAGCCGATCACGTAGATGCCCTCGGTGCCGGTATCGCTGACCAGCGAATTGCGGATGGTCAGGCCGTCGCCGCGGAAGTAGCCGGCCACGCGCGAGGTGTGGCTGATGGTGACGTGCTCGAGCGTGGTGCCGACCACCTCCTTGCCGTGGTCGGCCGGGTCGGAGACGCCGACCGGATCGTCGGTGGGCTCCTCGTTGGGTCCGGTGGAGGGCTTCTTGCCCTCGATATCGATGGCGCGGAAGGCGTACTGGGTGAAGGTGATGCCGCGGATGGTCGGGCCCTTCCCGTCGGATTCCTTGCCATGCACCGCGCGCGAGGGCCGGTGCAGGGCGATGTCGTGCGCGGTGATCTCGATCTCGTGCGCGGCCGGATCCACGCCGATGTAGACGTAGCCGCGCTCGTAGTCGACGTAGTAGCCGTCATCGCCCAGGCCGCCGGCCCAGCCCTGCGAGAGCAGCGGCCTGCCGTCGACGAACACCATGTCGTTGTTGAAGCGGTGCAACGGCGTGCGCATGCCCTCGCGTTCGACCCGCCACCAGGCCAGCGGCTGCGCGGGGAACAGGCGGTCCCACCGCGTGCGCCAGACGCCGTCGCGCAGCGCCTCCCACTCGGTCGCCACCCGCGTGCCCTTCAGCACGGGGCGCTCGTCCAGGTAGGGCTGCAGGGTGACGCCCTGGTTGAGCTGCAGGCCGCCGGTGCGGTAGGTGCCGCCACGCAGCACGATGGTGTCGCCGGTGACCACGCGGGCGATGGCCGCCTCGATCGTGGTGGGCCGGTCGGGGGAGTTGCCGGGCGCGTCGGCGATGCCGTCGGGGGCGACGTACAGGACCGTGCCCGCCTGCGGCACCGCATAGGACTGCGGCAGCGGCCCGTAGGGCCCACCGGACGGCTGGGCCATGGCGGCAAGAGGCAGGGCCGCGAGCAGGGCGAGGACTGTGGACAGTACAGGGGACAGGCGAAGCGACCGCGCCTTCGGCACGGTGTTGTTGATCGGCATGTGGTTCCTCCCAGAGACAGCCGGACGACTGGAACACGCAGCCCCAGCGGGCCGTCATGTTAGCGCTACCAGAAGGTAGCACCCGAGGCGGGGCCTGGCGACCCCGCCTGTCTCAGTCCCGGGTTGTCGAGGGCTTCGCGTCCTGCCGCGGCTGGGCACCCTGGCGCAGGCCGCCCTGCGTGTCGGCATTGCGCGCGGGATCGTCGGCGTCCCGCGCCGGCGACGGATGGTGCGCGCTGCCGGTGGGATCTGCCACCTGGTAGATACGGCCCTTCTGCCAGGCATCGGCACCCGGGTCGACGGCCGGGGCCGGGATATCCGAGCGGTCCGCGCGCTTGCTCGCGCTGTCGATGCCCAGGCGCTGGTCGCGCGCAGCGACCATGGCCGGATCGGCCTGGCCATCGGCGGTGAATCCCATCATCAGCTGCGGGACGCCGTAAGGCAGTTGCTTGTCCTGGTCGGTGTGCCAGGTATGCCAGGTCTTGCCGTAGGTGCCGACGAGCTTCTCCATCAGTTCGTGCTCCGCGGCCTCCGGGAGCCCGGGCGCGACCAGGGTGCCGGACTTCACCTCGTGCACATGGCTGTGCCAGAGCGCCTTCTCATCCTCGGGCAGCGTGGCGAACAGCGGGCCGCTGACGATGTATTCCACGCCCATGATCTTGGCATCGCGCACGTTGCCGTCGTAGATCACGCACTGGATCAGGTCCTCGTTGAGCACGGCGCAGTAGTGATGGGCTTCCATCTGCGCGTCCATGCGTCCGTTGTAGAAGTGGAAGCCATCGAGGTAGGCGTTGAGCGCTTCGATCGGTGGCTTGTCCTGCAGGGCGGCCGCACCGGCGTCGAGGGCGCGGGTCACCGGCGTTTCCTCGCGGCCCGGGGCGTCCACGCCCGATTCGGTATCGCCGCCGCCACAGGCGGCAAGGGCCGTGGTCAGCGCGACGGCGAGGGCAAGACTGCGTGGCATGGTGGTGTCTCCATGGTGTGGGATGGACTCAGCTTCGCGCCCAGCGCGCCAGGTTCTGCTGCACGCGCCCGATGCCTTCCCAGGGGTCCTTGCGCCGCCGCCTGAGACGGGCGGGCACGTCCTCGATGGTGAAGGCATTGGCCGATGGCAGCTTCGCCAGTTCGCGCCACGCCAGCGGCATTGCGACCGGCGCGCCAGGCCGCCCGCGCAGCGAGTACGAGGCCACCGCCGTCGCGCCGCGGCCATTGCGCAGGTAGTCGACGAAGATGCGCTTGCTGCGCTTGCTCTTGGTGGCGGTCGCCAGGAACCGGTCGGGTTCGGACTGCGCCAGCGTCTCGGCGAAGCCGCGGGCGAAGCGCTTGGTCAGGTCCCAGTCGCAACCGGGATTGAGCGGCACGACCACGTGCAGGCCCTTGCCGCCCGACGCGCGCAGGAAGGACTCGAGTTCCAGCTGGCCCAGCAGCCTGCGGATGTCGGCTGCCGCCTTCTTCACCTCGTCGAAGGGCACGCCCTCCCCCGGGTCGAGGTCGAACACCACGCGATCGGCGACATCCGGCTCGCTGGCGTGCGCACCCCAGGGATGGAACTCGATGGCGTTGAACTGCACCAGCTCGAGCAGGCCCGCCTCGTCCTCGACCACCAGGTAGTCGGCGTTGCGGCCGCTCTCCTCCTTCAGGCGCGCCGTGGAGACGCGCGCCAGGCCGGCGGTGAGATGCTTCTGGAAGAAGCAGGCCTGGCCGATGCCGCCGGGGCAGCGGATGATCGACAGCGGCCGCCCGACGACCTCGGGCAGCAGGTGGTCCATCACCGCGGTGTAATAGTTCCAGACCGCCTGCTTGGTCGTGCCCGACTCCGGAAACAGTACCTTGTCCGGGCTCGAGAGCGTCGGCAGCCCGGCATCGCCCTGCGCAGCGCGCCGGCCGCGGCCCGCCTGCCCCGGCGCCGTCTTCGCTGCGGTCTTCGTCGTTGTCTTCGTCGCCTTCGTCGTTGTCTTCGTCGCCTTCGTCGCGGTCTTCGTCGCTGTCTTCGCCGCCTTCTTCCCGGCGGCTTTCCGGGATGCCGCGCCTGCGCCCGCAGTGGTGGCTGCCCCTGCCTGCGAGCCCCTGCCCTGCCCGTTGCCGCCACGCCTGGCGGGCTTGTGCGTTGCCGTGGAAGCCTGTGCCATGTCCGGTACCCGGGTTGTGGTGTTGCCGCGGTCGCTGTCGGCGAGATTGGCGATGTCCTTGTCCCACCGCACCGCCTTGAGCGATGGCTGGCGCAGCAGGTCCTGACGTCCGATCCCGCGGTAGTTCACTTCGACGACGAAACGCGGAGCGAACCAGGTCGCCCCGCGCAGGTCGGTATCGGTGGTGCCGACGAACGCGGTCGGCTCGCTGGCGCCGCCGCGCAGCTTGCCTGCGACTTGCTTCATGAGCGCATCGTTGAACCCGCTGCCGACCCGGCCCGCGTAGCGCCAGCCATGCTCCGGATCGGGCCGGGCCAGCAGCAGCGAGCCGAAGCCCTTGCGGCTGCCCTTGGGCGCGGTGTAACCGACCACCGCGAACTCGTCGCCGGTCAGCCGCTTGGTCTTGCGCCAGTCGTCGCTGCGGCCGCCGTGGTAGGCGCGGTCGCCGCGCTTGGAGATGATGCCTTCGAAATCCTGCTCGCCGGCCAGCCGGTAGGCGGCCTCGCCGTCGCCCACGATGTGCGAGCTGTAGGCCAGTTGCGCAGGCGCACCCCGCAGCAGCTCTTCCAGCAGCGCCTTGCGCTCGATCAGCGGCGCGGCCGAGACATCGACGCCGTCCAGGTGCAGCAGGTCGAACAGCGCCAGCGCCAGCTTGCCCTGGCGTTCGCCCGACAGCGTGGACTGCAGCAGGTTGAAGTCCTCGCGGGTGCCGCTGCCGGCGAGCAGTTCGCCGTCGAGCGCGGCCGAACGCAGGCCCAGCGATTGGACCGCGTCGCGGATGTCGGGAATCCTGTCGGTCCATTCCAGCGCGTTGCGCGACCACAGCCGCACCTGGCCATCCTCGATGGTGGCGGCGATGCGGTAGCCGTCCCACTTGAGTTCATGCAGCCATTGCTCGCCCCTGGGCGGCGCTTCGCCGAGCTTGGCCAGCTGCGGCTCGAACGGCCCCGACGGCGCCGCGGCCTTCTTGGCGCCGGTGAGCTTGAGCGCCTTGCGCGACCAGTCCCTGCGCCGGGTCTTGGGCACCGGCACCGCGGCCAGCTTCCTGCGCTCGGACTTGCCTGCGCCGGCGCGCTTGACGTCGGCCGCGGGCGCCTTCGCCACGTCGGCCAGCAGGTCGTCTGCCTCCAGCGTGCCGGCGTAATCGTCGCGATCCTTGAACAGCAGCCACTGCGGCTGCCGTGCCGGCTTTCCCGATCTCACCAGATGCCAGCCGCCCTTGAGCTTGCGGCCGAACAGTTCGAAACGCAGGTGGCCCTTGCGCAGTTGCGCCTGCGGATCGCCTTCGGTGGTCCACACACCATGGTCGAAGCGCGCGACGTGGCCGCCGCCATACTCCTCGCGCGGGATCTCGCCCTCGAACGTGGCGTAATCCAGCGGGTGGTCCTCCACCTCCACCGCCATGCGCTTCACCGCGGGGTCGTAGCTGGGCCCCTTGGGCACGGCCCAACTGCGCAGGGCATCGCCCACCTGCAGGCGGAAGTCGTAATGCCGGC
>Ga0233383_1000035_pt1 | contig 61916 bp, 55 predicted proteins | sample ElkDunMinimDraft_14_FD_191542 | JGI IMG/M metagenome (GOLD analysis project Ga0233383, IMG submission 191542) | Fecal eukaryotic communites from dung pellets of Tule Elk in California, USA - Elk Dung G16 | ecosystem: Host-associated > Mammals > Digestive system > Large intestine > Fecal | place...
CGGGCCCGCCTGCCGGCCTGGCTGCTCGGCGCCTGCCTGGCCCTGGCGCTGGCGCCCGCGCCCGCCGCCGCCCAGGCCGCGCCCGGCGCCGCGCCCGTGGCGGCACCGGCGGCGCCCGCGCAGCCGCTGCCCTCGGTGGAGGTCGGCCGCATCGGCGGCCAGCCGGTGAGCATGCCGCTGCAGGTGCTGGCGCTGATGACCGGCATCACCCTGCTGCCGGCCGCGCTGCTGGGGCTGACTGCCTTCACCCGCATCATCATCGTGCTGGCGCTGCTGCGCCAGGCGCTGGGCACCGGCCAGACGCCCGGCAACCAGGTGCTGCTGGCGCTGGCGCTGTTCCTGACCGCGATGGTGATGATGCCGGTGTTCGACCAGGCCTGGGCCAGCGGCATCGCCCCCTACCTGGACGGCTCGCTGGATTTCCGCGCGGCCTGGGGCGCGGCCTCCGAACCCTTCCGCGGCTTCATGCTGGCGCAGGTGCGCGAGACCGACCTGATGACCTTCGCCGGCCTGTCGCAGACCGGGCCCTACGCCACCCCGCAGGACGTGCCCTTCGGCGTGCTCGCCGCCTCGTTCCTGACCAGCGAACTCAAGACCGCGTTCGAGATCGCGTTCCTGGTCTACATCCCGTTCGTGATCATCGACCTGGTGGTGGCCAGCGTGCTGATGTCGATGGGCATGATGATGCTCTCGCCGATGCTGATCTCGGCGCCGTTCAAGATCCTGCTGTTCGTGCTGGTGGACGGCTGGGTGCTGGTGGTCGGTTCCCTCGCCGCCAGCTTCAATCCCGTCTGAGGCCGTCATGACTCCGGAAACCGCACTCGAGGAGATCTCGCGCGGCCTGCAGATGGCGCTCACCCTCGGTGGCCCGGCCCTGATCGCGGTGCTGGTGGTGGGCGTGGCGGTGGGCGTGCTGCAGGCGGCCACCCAGATCAACGAGCCGACCATCCCGTTCGTGGTCAAGGTGGTGGGCCTGGTGGTGGTGATGGCGGCGACCGGGCATTTCCTGCTCGGCCGCCTGGTCGCCTACACCATCGATCTGTTCCATCGCATCCCGCACCTGATCGGCTGAATCCGCGTGGACACCGTCTCGCTCGCGGCCATGACCGGTGTCGACCTGTTCGGCATGCTGTCCACGGTGCTGTGGTATGCGCTGCGCATCGGCGCGGCGCTGCAGGTGTTGCCGGTGATCGGCGGACGCGGCATCCCGGCACGGGCCAGGCTGATCGTCACCCTGGCGATGTCGGCGGCGCTGTCGAGCGTGCTGCCGCAACCTCCGCCGATGGCCGTGGACGCGGCGACCGCGCTCGGCGTGCTGCGCGAGTTCAGCCTGGGCGTCGCGATCGGGATGATGCTGCGGCTGGCCTTCGAGGCCGGGCGCCTGGCCGGCGAACTGGTCAGCCAGGGCATGGGCCTGTCGTTCGCGACCATGGCCGATCCGCTCAGCGGCGCGTCCTCGGCCGTGCTCTCGCAGTGGTTCTACCTGGCCTTCGCGCTGCTGTTCTTCATCACCGACGGCCACCTGGCGCTGATCGGCGTGCTCGCCGACAGCTACGGCGGGCTGCCGGTGGGCGCCGCGCTGCCGGACGTGCAGGCGATGCTGGCGGCGGTGCCGGCCTTCTTCAGCGCCTGCCTGCGCGCCGGCGCCCTGCTGGCGCTGCCGGTGATGATGGCGCTGCTCGCGGTGAACATCGCCTTTGGCGTGCTGGCGCGCGCCGCCGCGCAGCTCAACCCGATGGCGATCGGCCTGCCGACCTCGCTGCTGGTCGGACTGACCCTGCTGATGCTGCTGATGCGCGAACTGGCCTCGCCGGTCGGGCGCCTGTTCGACGACGCCTTCGGCGCAGCGCGCGCGCTGACCGGCTGAGACGGCCATGAGCGAGGACGCGCAGAAGGAAGACCGCACCGAACAGCCGAGCGAAAAACGGCTGCGCGAGGCGCGCGAGAAGGGCCAGGTGCCGCGCTCGCGCGAGCTGGGCAATGTCGCCGTGCTCGGCTGCGCGGTGCTGGCGCTGAAGGCGACAGGCGGCAACGTCGGCGCGGCCTCGCGCGACTGGATGCGCGGCGCGCTCGAGTTCGACCGCAGCCTGCTCGGGGCGCCCGACCGCCTGCTGCCGCACGCGCTGGGCCTGCTGGTGGACCTGGCGCTGCCGCTGCTGCCGCTGCTGGCCGCGGCGCTGGCGGCCTGCGCACTGGCGCCGGCGGCGATGGGCGGGATCCGCTTCGCCGGCAAGGCGCTGCAGCCCGACTTCGGGCGGCTCAACCCGATGAAGGGCCTGGCGCGGCTGTACGGCGCGGAGAGCCTGGCCGAACTGCTGCGTTCGCTGCTGCGCGTGGCCCTGATCGGCGGCGTCGGCGCCTGGGTGGTGTGGCGCGCGTTCTCCAGCCTGCTCACCATGCCGCAGGCCTCGCTGGAGGCTTCGGTGGCCGGCGGCATCGACCTGGCACTGGGCGCACTGATGGCGATGGTCGGCGCCCTGGCGCTGCTGGCGGCGGCGGACGTGCCCTGGCAGCACCACCAGCACCGCAGCAAGCTCAAGATGACCAAGCAGGAGCTGCGCGACGAAGCCAAGCAGATGGAGGGCAATCCCGAGGTCAAGGCGCGGGTGCGCCAGATCGCGCGGCAGATGTCGCAGCGGCGGATGATGGAGGCGGTGCCGACGGCCGACGTGGTCGTGATGAACCCCACCCACTACGCGGTGGCGATGAAGTACAAGCCCGGCATGAACGCGCCGACCGTGGTGGCCAAGGGCGTGGACGAGATGGCGCTGGCGATCCGCGCGCTCGCCGAGCAGCACCGGGTGGCGATCGTCGAGGCACCGCCGCTGGCACGCGCCTTGTATAGGCAGGCGCAGGTCGACCAGGAAATACCGGTGAAACTCTACGCCGCCGTTGCGCAGGTACTGTCGTACGTCTACCAGCTCCGTGCCTGGATCCCGGGCCGCGGGCCGATGCCGGTGATGGCCGAGGTCGAGGTGGGGGCCGACGGTGCCCCCGACCCGGCCGCCGCCCCCGACGACGGGAAGCCGGCGCGATGAGCGTGGCCAGCGATCGCGGCGTCGCCATCCTGTCGAGCCTGCGCAGCGGCGCGGCCGCGCCCGTCGTCGTCCTCGCCCTGCTGGCGATGGTGATCGTGCCGCTGGCGCCGATCGTGCTGGATGCGCTGTTCACCATCAACATCGCGTTGTCGCTGGTGGTGATGCTGGCGGTGGTCTACGTGCGCCGCCCGCTGGAGTTCTCGATCTTCCCCAGCGTGCTGCTGATGGTCACGCTGCTGCGCCTGGCGCTCAACGTCGCCTCCACGCGCGTGGTGCTGCTGCACGGTCACGAGGGCCAGGCGGCCGCCGGCCATGTCATCGAATCCTTCGCCGAGTTCGTGATCGGCGGCAGCTACGCGGTGGGCATCGTGGTGTTCGCGATCCTCACCATCGTCAATTTCATCGTCGTCACCAAGGGCGCCGGGCGCATTTCGGAAGTGTCGGCGCGCTTCATCCTCGACGCCCTGCCCGGCAAGCAGATGGCGATCGACGCCGACCTCAACGCCGGCCTGCTCAGCCGCGAGGACGCCAAGGCCCGCCGCCAGGAGGTGCGCGAGGAGGCCGACTTCTACGGGGCGATGGACGGCGCCAGCAAGTTCGTGCGCGGCGACGCGATCGCCGGCATCCTGATCCTGGTCATCAACCTGATCGGCGGCATCCTGATCGGCCTGCTGTCCCACGGCATGTCCTTCGCCGAGTCCGCCCAGACCTACACCACCCTGGCGATCGGCGACGGCCTGGTCGCGCAGCTGCCGGCGCTGCTGATCGCGGTGGCCACGGCCATGCTCGTCACCCGCTCCACCGGCGAGCAGGAGATGGGCGAGACCGTGTCCAGGCAGGTCTTCGGCCACCAGCGCGCACTCACCGTCGCGGCGGTGCTGATGGGCCTGATCGGCATCGTGCCGGGCATGCCCAACCTGCCGTTCCTGGCGTTGTCGGCCGTCCTGGGCTGGGCGGCATGGAAGCTGCGCAAGCCTGCCGCCGGCGAGGCCGAGGCATCGGCGGCCGGAGGGGCCGGCGGCGAGGCCGCGTCTTCGGCGATGGCCGAACTGAGCTGGGACGAGATCCGCCCGGTCGAGCCGCTGGCGCTGGAGGTCGGCTACCGGCTCATCAGCCTGGTCGACCAGGCCCAGGGCGGGCAGCTGCTGGCGCGGCTCAAGGGCGTGCGCCGCAAGCTCACCCAGGACCTGGGCTTCCTGGTGCCGGCGGTGCACGTGCGCGACAACCTCGAGCTTGCGCCGGGCCAGTACCGGCTGCTGGTGCACGGCGTGCCCGTGGCGACCGGCGAACTGATGCCCGACCGCGAGCTGGCGCTGGATCCGGGACGCGTGTTCGGCCCGCTCGACGGCATCGCCGGCAAGGACCCGGCCTTCGGCCTGGACGCGGTGTGGATCGTGCCCGGCCAGCGCGCGCACGCCGAATCGCTGGGCTACACCGTGGTCGATGCGTCCACGGTGGCGGCCACGCACCTGTCGCACGTGGTGCGCGAGCGCGCCTCCGAACTGCTCGGCCACGACGAGGTGCAGAACCTGCTGGCCGCGCTCGGCCGCAGCGTGCCGAAGCTGGTCGAGGACCTGGTGCCGAAGCTGCTGCCGCTGTCGGTGGTGGTCAAGGTGCTGCAGTCGCTGCTGGCCGACCGCGTGCCGGTGCGGCAGATGCGGCAGATCGTGGAAACCCTGCTCGAGCACGGCGCGCAGACCCAGGACCCGGCCGCGCTCACCGCCGCGGTGCGCGTCGCGCTGGGCCGCTTCATCGTGCAGGAGCTCAACGGCATGGAGGCCGAGCTGCCGGTCTATACCCTCGCGCCCGCGCTGGAGCGGGTGCTGCAGGACTCGGTGAACGGCCAGGGCGCGGCGCTGGAGCCGGGCCTGGCCGAACGCCTGCACCAGAACCTGGGCGAATGCGTGAGCCGTCAGGAAGGCCGCGGCGAACCGGCGGTCCTGCTGGTGCCCGGCAACGTGCGCGCCTCGGTCGCGCGGCTGGTCCGCCACAGCGTGCCGTCGCTGGCGGTGCTGGCCTATGCCGAGGTGCCGGAAGACAAGCGCCTGCGCCTGGTCGGCGCGGTCGGCTGACGGTTCCTTGACCGCGGCCGGGTCCGCTGGTCGACGCTTCATTGACGCCCCTCCCGCGCCAGCGCGCGGGCCCCGGCCGTGCGTGGGCGCGGCCGCCCGGCCTCGACGGCGCGACGTCGAAGCCGGCGTTCTGGCCGCCACCGGGGCGACGACTGCTTTCCGGCACGCGCGCCGGGCAGCCCGCAGGCCCGGCTCTTGCATGGACAGGGCGGGCTCCGTCCCGACGCCATCCGAACCCAGGCTTCCGACATGCGAATCAAGCGCTTCACCGCTCCCGACATGCGCACCGCCCTGCGCATGGTCCGCGACGAACAGGGCCCCGACGCGGTGATCCTGTCCACCCGTACCCGCGCCGACGGCGCCGGGATCGAGGTGGTGGCCGCCACCGACTACGACGAAGCCCTGGTGGCGCAGGCGCTGCGCGCCGTGGCCCCGGCCGCCGAGGCGACACCCGCACCCGGGCCGGCACAGGCGGCCGCCGCGCCCGCCAGCGAGGCGCCCGCGGCGCCGCGCGACACCCTGATCTCGCGGGCCCGCGCGGTGTTCCGCATCGGCGAGGGCCCGACCCTGGCCGAGCTGACCTCGACCCCGGCCCCGGCCGCCGCCGCGCCGCGCGTGGCCGCCGATGCGGTCATCGCCGCCGTCGCGCCCGCGCCGGCAGCCGCCACGTCCGCGCCCAGCCGCTTCGACGCGATGATGGCCGCGCTCGACCCGCCGCGGCCGGCGCCGGCCGAGCGCGGCGCGCCCGCGGCCGCCGCCTTCGAGGTCGAGGTCGAGGATTTCGTGTCCCTGCTGCCGCAGATCCCGATGCCGCTGCGGCCGGGCGAGGCGGCCGCGGAGCCGATCGCGCCCCCGACCGCGCACGCGCCTGCGCCTGCGCCCGCCGCCGTGGAAGCGCTGCAGCCCGCCGCCCCCGTGCAGGCGCAGGGACCGGCGCCGGCGGCGCGCCCGCTGCAGGTGGTCGCCACGCCCGAAGCCGATCCGGCCATCGTCGCCATGCGCGAGGAAATGGCGCGGATGCGGCAGATGATGGAAACGCAGATGGAGCAGCTGTCGCTGGAGCGCCTGCGCGGCTCGCCGGCGCGCGCCGCGGTGCTGGACGCCCTGCTGGCCTGCGGCTGCGAGGAAGCGCTGGCCCAGGCCGTGGCCGAACGCATCGACCCGCGCCTGCCGCCGGCCGAGGTGCAGGCGCCGATGCTGGCCGAACTGGCGCGGATGCTTCCCATCGTGCGCAACGAGCCGCTGGAGGATGGCGGCGTGATCGCCCTGGTCGGCCCCACCGGCGCCGGCAAGACCACCACCGCGGCCAAGCTCGCCGCGCGCTTCGCCGCCCGCCACCGCGCCCGCGACGTGGCCCTGGTGACCACCGACTGCCAGCGCCCCGGCGCCCGCGAGCAACTGCAGGCCCACGGCCGGCGGCTGGGCATCACGGTGTGCGAGGCCGAGGGCCCGGAGCGGCTGCAGGACGCGCTCGCCCAGCTGGTCGACTACCCGCTGGTGCTGGTGGACACCACCGGCCACGCGCCGCGCGACCGCGCCGTGTTCAGCCAGATCCTGTGGCTGCGGGCCTCCAGGCGCGTGCGCAGCCTGCTGGTGCTGCCGGCCAACGCCCATCCGCACGATCTGGGCGAGGTGATCCGCCGCTACCGCCCGGCCAAGCCCGAAGGCGTGGTGCTGACCAAGCTCGACGAGGCCGGCCGCCCGGGCGCCGCGTTCTCGGTCCTGGCCCGCCACGGCCTGGGCCTCGCCTATACCACCCGTGGCCAGGAGGTGCCGTCGGACATCGACGCCGCCGACGCCACCGGCCTCGTCCAGTCACTGGAGAAATCGCGCCGTGCTGCCGATAACCCCCTCGCCACCGAGGACCACCATGCAGTCGCCTGACCCCATCGCCCCCGTTTCCGCCGCAGACCGGGCCCCCGGCCCGGTGCGCGTGATCGCCGTCGCCAGCGGCAAGGGCGGCGTCGGCAAGACCTCGGTCTCGGTCAACCTCGCCACCGCCCTGGTCAACGCCGGGCAGCGCACCCTGCTGCTCGACACCGACCTGGGCCTGGCCAACGTCGACGTGATGCTGGGCCTGACCCCGCGCCACACCCTGGCCGACGTCTTCGCCGACCGCTGCGAACTGCGCGAGACCGTGATCGAGGCGGCCAACGGCCTGATGGTGGTGCCGGCCGCCTCCGGCAAGCGCCACATGACCGAGCTGCTGCCCAGCCAGCACATCGGCCTGGTGCACGCGTTCTCGCAGCTGGACCTGGACCTGGACGTGATGGTGGTCGACAACGCCGCCGGCATCGCCGATGGCGTGCTCACCTTCTGCCAGGCCGCGCAGGACGTGATCGTCGTGGTCTGCGACGAACCGGCCTCGGTGACCGACGCCTACGCCCTGATCAAGGTGCTCAGCCGCGACCGCGGCGTGAGCCGCCTGCAGGTGCTTGCCAACCAGGTGCAGAGCCCGGCCGAGGGCCGGCAGCTGTTCGAGAAACTGCAGCGGGTCAGCGGGCGCTTCCTCGACGTCACGCTCAACTACCTGGGCGCGATCCCGCGCGACGAATGGCTGCGCCGCGCCGTGCAGCGGCAGGAGGCGGTGGTCGACGCCTTCCCGTCGGCGCCCTCGGCGGTCGCCTTCCGCGACATCGCGCGGCGTTCGCGCCAGTGGCAGTCGCCGCCGGGCGCGCGTGGCCACGTCGAGTTCTTCCTCGAGCGCCTGGTCACGCCGGGCGCCGCGCGGGGGGCTGTCGCATGAACGCCGCCGCCACCGCGTGCTACCGCGCCAACCAGCACGGTTCGGCCGCCGATGTCGTCGAGCGCCACGGCGAACTGGTGCGCCGCATCGCCCACCACCTGGCCGCGCGCCTGCCCGCCAGCGTCGAGATCGACGACCTGATCCAGGCCGGCATGCTCGGCCTCATCGATGCGGCGCGCAATTTCCAGTCCGACCAGGGCGCGGCCTTCGAGACCTATGCCTCGATCCGCATCCGCGGCGCGATGATCGACGAGATCCGCCGCGGCGACTGGGTGCCGCGCTCGGTGCACCGCCGCTACCGCGACATCGTCGCGGCCACCCGCGCCATCGAGCAGCGCACCGGCCAGCCGGCGACGCCGCAGCAGGTCGCCGCCGAGATGGGCGTGACCCTGGACGAGTACCACGCCATGGTCGAGAACGCCGCGCGCGGGCAGCTGGTGAGCCTGGACGCGCACATGGACGAACACGACGGCGAGCCGCGCCTGGCCGCCGAGGGCAATGCCACGCCCGCGCGCGCGTTCGAGCAGTCCGCGTTCCGCCAGGCGCTGGCCACGGCCATCGACGGCCTGCCCGAGCGCGAGCGGCTGGTGCTGTCGCTGTACTACGAGCAGGAACTGAACCTGCGCGAGATCGGCGCGGTGCTGGGCGTGAGCGAATCGCGCGTGTGCCAGATCCACGGCCAGGCGGCGGTGCGCCTGCGCGCGCGCCTGGCCGACTGGCGCCGCGACCCCGATGGCGACGCCGACGCCGACGACTACCTGCCCTGAGCCCCACCGGCGCCCCCGCGCCCGCCAACACGAGATCCGCATGGACAAGAACATCCGCATCCTGATCGTCGACGACTTCTCGACCATGCGTCGCATCGTCAAGAACCTGCTCAACGACCTGGGCTTCTTCAACACCACCGAGGCCGATGACGGCACGACCGCCCTGGTCGAACTGCGCAAGGGGCCCTTCGACCTGGTGATCACCGACTGGAACATGCCCGGCATGCCCGGCATCGACCTGCTCAAGGCGATCCGCGCCGATCCCGCGCTGGCCAGGACGCCCGTGCTGATGGTGACCGCCGAGGCCAAGCGCGAACAGATCATCGAGGCCGCGCAGGCCGGCGTGAACGGTTACGTGATCAAGCCCTTCACCGCCGCCACCCTCGGCGACAAGCTCGGCAAGGTGTTCGAGCGGCTCGGGACGCCGGCATGACTGCCGCGCCCGCGAGCGTGCCGGGCGCCGAGCGTGCCGCGTTGATCGACTGCCTGCACGCGGCCCTGGCCGCGCTGGAAACCGAGGACGACCAGGCCTGGCGCCACAACGTCGACGAACTGATCCAGTGGCGCAGCCAGCCGCTGGTGCAGGGCCTGGTCCGGCTCGCGCGCGAAGTCGAACAGGCGCTGGGGACCGGTGGCGGTGGCGGCTCGCTGGCCGAGGCCTGCCTGCGCCTGGAACACGTGGTCAAGGTCAGCGAGGACGCCAGCCACCACACCCTGGACCTGATCCAGGAATGCGCGGCCCTGCTCGGCACCCTGGCAGGCGCCGATGCCGGCGCCCATGCCACGACGCTGGCGGCGATCCGCAGCCGGCTGTCGGAGATGACCGCGGCCCAGGGCTACCAGGACCTCACCGGGCAGATCATCCGCCGCGTGGTCGAACTGGTGCGCACGGTCGACGAAGGCCTGGGCGAGCTCGCGCCCGGCAGCGCCCGCCCGCTGGCGTTGTCGAGCCAGGGCCACGGCCCCTCGATCCAGGGCATCGACGCGCCGGCCGCGAGCCAGGACGACGCCAACAGCCTGCTGAGCTCGCTGGGGCTGTAGGCATGTCATCGGCCGCCTCCGACATCCGCGCCGACTTCCTGGTCGAGGTCGGCGAGATCCTCGACCAGCTCGGCGCACAGATGGTCGCGCTCGAGCGCGCGCCCGCCGACCGCGACTGCCTCAACGCGGTCTTCCGCGGCTTCCACACCATCAAGGGCGGGGCCGGCTTCCTCGACTTCGTCACCATGGTGTCGGTCTGCCACGCCGTGGAGGATCGCCTCAACGCCGCGCGCGACGGCAGCGCGCCGCTCGACGCGGATGCCTTCGACGGCGTGCAGCAGGGCATCGACCTGCTGGTGGACATGCTGCACACCATCTCCGCCGGGCTCGCGCCCGAGCCCGCGCCGCAGGCGCTGCTCGACGCGCTGCGCGCCGGTGCGGGCGCGGCGCCCGCGCCGGCCCCGGTGCCGGTGGCCGTCATCGCCGAGGTCGCGCCGGCCGGCGGCGACCCGCTCGACGACCTCGATTTCGAAGCCCTGCTCGACAGCCTGCACGGCGCCGGCGGGGCCCCCGGGGAAGCGCCGCCTGCCGCGACGCCGGCACCTGCACCGGAACCTGCACCCGCGCCAGCGCCGCGTGCCGCCGCGCCCACGCGGCCGGCGCCCGCGCCGGAGCCGGCCGACCTCACCGTGCGCGTGGACGTGCGCCGGCTCGATGCCATGGTCAACCTGGTCGGCGAACTGGTGCTGGCGCGCAACCGCCTCAAGACGTTGCGTCCGCGCCTGCGCGACGACGACCTCGACCGTGCCGTGGCCTCGCTCGATGTCGCCACCTCGCGCCTGCAGGGCGCGGTGATGACCGCGCGCATGCAACCGGTGGGACGGGTGTTCTCGCGCTTCCCCAAGCTGGCGCGCGACGTGGCGCGCCAGCTCGACAAGCAGGTGCAGCTGGAAGTGGCCGGCGCCGACACCGAGCTGGACCGCAACCTGGTCGAGGCGCTGGCCGATCCGCTGGTGCACCTGGTGCGCAACGCCATCGACCACGGCATCGAGACGCCCGAGGCGCGCCGCCGCGCCGGCAAGCCCGAGCAGGGCCAGGTCCGGATCAGCGCGCAGCAGGAAGGCGACCACGTCGCCATCGAGGTGCGCGACGACGGCGCCGGCATCGACCCGGAACGGATCCGGCGCAAGGCGGTGGACAAGGGCCTGATCGGCGACGACGCGGCCGCGCGGCTGTCCGCCGAGGAATGCCTGCAGCTGCTGTTCCTGCCCGGCTTCTCCACCCGCGACGAGGTCAGCGACCTGTCCGGCCGCGGCGTCGGCATGGACGTGGTGCAGTCGCGCATCCGCGAGCTGTCCGGCAGCGTGCAGATCCACTCCGAACCCGGCGCCGGTTCGCGCTTCGCGATCCGCGTGCCGCTGACCCTGGCGATCCTGCCGACCCTGCTGGTGGAAGTGGGCAACGACGTCTACGCGCTGCCGCTGGTGCGCGTGGTCGAGGTGCTCTCGCACGATCCTGGCAAGGCGCTGTGGATCGACGGCCAGCGCGTGCTGGACCTGCGCCAGCAGCCGTTGCCGCTGCTGGGCCTGCGCGAGTGGCTGGGCATGCCGCCGGCGCCGCTGCCCGATTCGACCTGCGTGGTGCTGCAGTCGGGCGAACAGCGCTACTGCCTGGCGGTGGACCAGGTGCGCGGGCGCGAGGAGGTGGTGATCAAGGCGCTGCCGCCCACCCTGCGCGGGCTGCCCGGCTATGCCGGCGCCAGCCTGATCGGCGATGGCCGCATGGCGCTGATCCTGGATGTCGATGCGCTGCATGGCGGCGGCGCGCGCGGCGCGGCGACGCTGCGTTCAAGTAACCAGACCCCGGACCGTTAACCAGCCCATGGACAGACTCAGTGTCATCGGCACCGTGCTCGCGCTCGTCGCGCTGATCGGCGGCAGCATCCTCAAGGGCGCAGGCCTGTCGGGGCTGTGGTCGCCGGCCGCGTTCCTGATCGTGATCGTCGGCACCTGCGCCTCGATCCTGCTGCAGACCTCGATGCCGACCTTCGTGCGCGCGCTCAGGATGGTGGTGTGGGTGTTCAAGCCGCCGGCGCAGGACCGCACGGCGATGATCGCTCAGATCGTCGACTGGTCCACCACCGCGCGCAAGCAGGGCCTGCTCGGCCTGGAGGCGCAGGTGGCGCAGCAGTCCGACCCGTTCCTGGGCAAGGGCCTGCAGATGGTCGTGGACGGCGTGGAGCCCGAATCGATCCGGCAGATGCTGGAGATCGAACTGCACGGACAGAGTTCGCGCGACCTGGCCGCGGCCAAGGTGTTCGAGGGCATGGGCATCTACGCGCCCACGCTGGGCATCGTCGGCGCTGTGCTGGGCCTGATGTCGGTAATGAAGAACCTGGCCGATCCCAGCAAGCTCGGCCATGGCATCGCCGCGGCGTTCACCGCCACCATCTACGGCATCGGCGCGGCCAACCTGGCGTTGCTGCCGATCGGCAACAAGCTCAAGACCCTGGTCAACGCGCAGACGCTGGAACGCGAGATGATCGTCGAGGGCCTGATCGCGATCGCGCAGGGCGAGAACCCGCGCAATATCGAAGCGCGCCTGAGCGGCTACGTGCACTGACGCCATGGCACGCCGGCAGCGCCATGAGGAACACCAGAACCACGAGGCATGGGCCGTGCCCTATGGCGACCTCATGACCCTGCTGCTGGCCTTCTTCGTGGTGATGTACGCGATCTCCTCGATCAACGAGGGCAAGTACCGCGCGGTCTCCGACGCGCTGTCCTCGGCCTTCGGCGGGCCGCCGCGATCGATCACGCCGATCCAGCTGGGCCAGACCCAGCTGCGCGGCTCCTCGTTCGACCGTCCCTCGCTGCTGACCCCCGGGGCCAAGACCGGCCCCACCGCGACCAGCCCGGTGAGCAACGTGCGCGTGCGGCAGATGCTCGACATGCCGATGGGCGGGCAGAGCGCGCTCGCCGCGCGCATGGCCGCCGAAGCCGCGGCGATGGATGCGGCCCTGCGCGGACAGTCGCAGCTGAGCACGCTCGGCCGGCGCATCCAGGAGGCGCTGTCGGAACTGGTCCGCCAGCAGCTGGTCACCGTGCGCCGCGGACGCACTTTCCTGGAGGTCGAGATCCAGAGCGACATCCTGTTCGCCAGCGGCGTCGCCACGCCCAGCCCGGTGGCCATGGCCACCGTGCGCAAGCTGGGCGAAGTGCTGCGCGGGGAGCCCAATGCGGTGCGCGTGGAGGGCTATACCGACGACGTGCCGATCCGCACGGCGGCGTTTCCCTCCAACTGGGAACTGTCTTCGGCGCGCGCGGCCAGCGTGGTCCACGTGCTGGCCGACCAGGGCCTGGACCCCGGACGCCTGGCGGTGGTCGGCTATGGCGAGCACCAGCCGGTCGCCGACAACGCCACCGCCGAGGGACGCAATGCCAACCGCCGCGTGCTGCTGGTGATCCTGGCCGCGCCCGACGGCGTGGACGCGGTGCCCGAGTCAGGCCCGAAGATCGCGATGGACGCCGCACCTGCACCCGCGCCTGCGTCCGCCACGGTCGCGCTGGGCGCGCTGGCCGCGCCGGCGCTGCCGCCCTCACCTTCCACCCTCGCCCCGGGAGCCGACTGACCATGCAGGTCTGGGCCATCGCCAACCAGAAAGGTGGAGTCGGCAAGACCACCACCAGCCTGTGCCTCGCGCGCGGGCTGGCCCAGGAGGGCGGCCGCGTGCTGCTGGTCGACCTGGATCCGCATGCCTCGCTCACGCGCGCGTTCGCGGTGCCGGCCGACCCGCCGCCGGCGGGCACCCACGACCTGTTCGTCGGCAGCGGCGCCGCGCTGGCCTCGCTGGCCCGTCCGACGGCGGTGCCGGGCCTGGAACTGGTCGCCGCGCAGCCGGCGCTGGCGACGCTGGAGCGGCGCAGTTCGGCGCAGCCCGGCCTTGGCCTGGCGCTCGGTCGCGCGCTGCACGCGGTGCACGCCGGCTACGACCACGTCCTGCTCGACTGCCCGCCCACGCTGGGCCTGCTGATGGTCAACGCCCTGGCCGCCGCCGACCGCCTGGTCGTGCCGACCCAGACCGACCCGCTGGCCCTGCATGGCCTGGCCGACATGCTGCGCACCGCGGCCATGGTCGAGCGCTCGCGCCGGCGCCCGCTGCCGCAACACGTGCTGCCCACCCTGTACGACAAGCGCACGCGCTCGGGCGTGCAGAGCCTGGAGCAGCTGCACGCGCAGTACGAAGGCCGGGTCTGGCCGGACGCGGTCCCCATGGACACGCGCCTGCGCGACGCCCAGGGCCTCACCGGCGAGGGTGGCTGCAGCGGCCGCGGCGCCGAGGCCTATGCGCGCGCGCTGGCCTGGCTGCTGGCCCAGGGACCGCTGCCGCAGAGACGGGCGGCATGAACCCGGACGCCGCCAACGAGGTGATCGACTACGTCGACGCCCTCCTCCAGGACTGGCCGGACGAGCACACGGAGACCAGCGGCGAGACGCCGGCCGAGCCCGCAGCTGCCGGTGCCGCACGCGCGCCCGCGCCCGCATCTGCACCTGCACCTGCACCTGCACCTGCACCTGCACCTGCACCTGCACCTGTACCCGATCCCGAACCGGCGACTGCGACTGCGACTGCGACTGCGGCTGCATCCATCACGCCGGCCGCCATGCCCGCCACCACGCCACCGCCACCGCCACCGCCACCGCAGCCCGCGCGCGAGCTGCCGCCGCTCATGGCGCCGCAGCCCGCTGCGCCGGCCTGGGCCGCGGCCACGCCGGCGCCGGCAGCCGTGCAGGCGCCGGCCTCGCGCTGGCTGCGGGTGATGGTCGGGCGCGACAGCTACGCGCTGGAGCTGCTGCGCGTGCAGGAAGTGGTCCGCGTGGTGCCGATCGTGCCGATGCGCGGTGCGCGTCCGGCCGTGCTGGGCGTGATGAACCTGCGCGGACGCATCGTGCCGGTGTTCGATCTCGGCCTGTGGCTGGACGCCGGCCACGTGCAGGCGGACGAACACAGCCGGATCGTCGTGGTGGAACGCGACGACGAGCTGATCGGCCTGCTGGTCAGCGCCGTGGAGGATGTGGTCACGCTCGGCCGCGACCGCATCGAGCCGCCCCTCCAGGGCAGCGTGCCCGGCGTCATCCTCGGCGTGGCCCGGGTCGGCGCCGCGCCGACCGTGCTGTTCGACGCCTACGCCCTGTACGGCTGAGTCGACCCGCTCAAGTCGGCTGCGTGCGTGCCGTTAACGCACATGACCGTATCCACGTGGCCCCGCCCATGAACCATCTGACGCTCCAAACCGATCTGGGGATCGAGCGCGTCGCGGAACTGCAGGCCGCGCTGCAGCCCCATCTGGAGGCCGACTGCGCGCTGGAGCTCGCCGGCGACCGCGTCGAGCGCGTGCACGCCGCCGGACTGCAGCTGCTGCACGCCTTCATCCGCGACCGCGCCGCGCGCGGCCAGCGCACCGTCATCACCCACGCCTCGCCGACGCTGGCGGCCGCCGCGCGCCAGCTCGCGCTCGCCGCCAGCCTCGGCGTCGACGATGCGGACGCCGCACCGTCGGACATCCCACTTTCCACCGGAGCCACTGCATGAGCGCCAAGCAACTGCTCGTCGTCGACGACTCGACCTCGATGCGCCAGATGGTCGCGTTCGCCCTGACCTCGGGCGGTTTCGAGGTCGCCGAAGCCGAGGATGGCCAGGCGGCGCTGGAGATCGCACGCACGCGCTCGTTCCACGCAGTGGTCACCGACGTCAACATGCCGCGCATGGACGGCATCTCGCTGATCCGTGAACTGCGCCAGCTGCCCGCGTACCGCTTCACGCCGCTGCTGATGCTCACCACCGAGTCGGGCGGCGACAAGAAGATGGAAGGCAAGGCCGCCGGCGCCACCGGCTGGCTGGTCAAGCCCTTCGATCCCGAGCAGCTGCTCGCCACCGTGCGCAAGGTCCTGAGCTGAGCCATGGACATCACCCGCTTCCATGCCGCGTTCTTCGACGAGAGCCGCGAAGGGCTCGACGCGATGGAAAGCGGCCTGCTCTCGCTGGAGTCCGGCGCAGGCGTGGACGGCGAGACCATCAACGTCATCTTCCGCGCCGCGCACTCGATCAAGGGCGGCGCGGCGACCTTCGGCTTCACCAGCGTGACCGACCTGACCCACCTGCTGGAGACCCTGCTCGACGAAGCGCGGGCCGGCCGGCGCGTCCTCGATCCGGGCGCCATCGGCGCGCTGCTGGTCTCGGTGGACGTGCTGCGCGGCCTGCTGGCGGCCTGCGAGCACGGCAGCGCGATCGACGAGGTCGCGCTTTCCGGTGCCCGCGCGGGCCTGGACGCACTGCTCGGCGCTGACGCGCCCGCCGGCGCGACCGCGGGCCCCGCCCGCGCCGGCAGCGACGCCGCCGGCGCGGGCGACTGGCGCATCGCCTTCGCCCCGGCACCATCGATGTTCCTCAGCGGCAACGATCCGCTGCGGATCCTGCGCGAACTCGGCAGCCACGGCGAGCTGGGCGTGGAGTGCATCGACGAACGCCTGCCCCCGTTCGCCGACATGGACCCGTTCGAGGCCTACCTGGCCTGGAACCTCACCCTGCCCGGCAGCGTCCCGCGCGCGGCGATCGACGAAGCCTTCGCCTGGGTGCTGGACGAGTGCGAACTGGGCATCGAGACCCTGGCACCGGCGGCCCCGGACGCGCCCGCGGCGGCGTCGCAGGACGCGACGGTGCCCGCGGCCACGTCTGCGGCCGCCGACGCCGCCACGGCGGCCGCGCGCAAGGCCGGCGAGGGCGACAACTCGATCCGCGTGGCGGTCGCCAAGGTCGATGCGCTGATCAACCTGGTCGGCGAGCTGGTGATCACCCAGGCCATGCTGCGCCAGCGCTCCGAGCACCTGGACCCGGTCGCCAACGAGGCGCTGATCTCGGGCCTGGTGCAGCTCGAGCGCAACACCCGCGACCTGCAGGAATCGGTGATGGGCGTGCGCATGCTGCCCGTCGAGTTCGCCTTCAGCCGCTTCCCGCGGATGGTCCGCGACATCGCCACGCGCCTGGGCAAGAAGGTGCGGCTGCGCACCCATGGCGAAGCCACCGAGCTGGACAAGGGCGTGATCGAGAAGATCGTCGATCCGCTGGTGCACCTGGTGCGCAACGCCATCGACCATGGCCTGGAACTGCCCGGCGAGCGGCGCGCGGCGGGCAAGGACGACACCGGCACGCTGAGCCTGAGCGCGGCCCACCAGGGCGCCAGCATCGTCATCGAGATCGAGGACGACGGTCGCGGCCTGGACCGCGACCGCATCCTGCGCAAGGCCGCCGAGCGCGGCATCGCCATGCCCGAGCATCCCACCGATGCCCAGGTCTGGGACCTGGTGTTCGCGCCCGGGTTCTCCACCGCCGACCAGCTCACCGACCTGTCCGGCCGCGGCGTGGGCATGGACGTGGTACGCAAGAACATCGCCGCGCTCGGCGGCCACGTCGAGATCCGCAGCCGCGCCGGCCAGGGCACCACCGTGGCGATACGCCTGCCGCTGACGATGGCCATCGTCGACGGCATGTCGGTGGCGGTCGGCGACGAGGTGTTCATCGTGCCGCTGAGCATGGTGATCGAATCGCTGCTGCCCGCGCCCGCCGACATCCGCACCATCGCCGGCGAGGCGCGCGTGCTGCGCGTGCGCGGCGACTACCTGCCGCTGCTCGACCTGGCCAGCCAGTACGGCCTGCCCGCCGCCACGCGGGCCGGCGGCGAACAGGCGCCGCCGCGCATCGCGGTGGTGGTCGAGGCCGATGGCCGGCGCCTGGCGCTGGAGGTCGACGAGCTGCTCGGCCAGCAGCAGGTCGTGGTCAAGAACCTCGAAAGCAACTACCGGCGCATCGCCGGCGTGTCCGGCGCCACCATCCTCGGCGACGGCCGCGTGGCCCTGATCGTCGACGCCGGCGGCCTGGCCCAGTCCGCGCCCCTGCCGACGGCCGCCTGAGCGGCGCCCATCCTCCCGCACCGAATTTCCGTAAGGACCGCGCCATGTCCCATCCCGCCCGCAGCGACACCCCCGCCACCGCCCGCGCCGACGCCGTCGCCAGCGAGTTCCTCACCTTCGTCCTGGGCGAGGAGGAATACGGCGTCGACATCCTGCGCGTGCAGGAGATCCGCAGCTACGACGCGGTGACCCGGCTGCCCGATGCGCCCGACTACATCAAGGGCGTGATCAACCTGCGCGGCATCATCGTGCCGGTGGTCGACATGCGCCTGAAGTTCCGCCTGGCCAAGGCCGAGTACAACGCGCTCACGGTGATGATCGTGCTCAGCGTGGGCGGCCGCGTGGTCGGCATGGTGGTCGACAGCGTCTCGGACGTGGTCCAGCTCGCCGGCGAACAGATCCGCGCGGTGCCGGAGATCGGTGCCACCATCGACCGCCAGTTCCTCACCGGCATCGGCACGCTCGACGAGCGCATGCTGATCCTGCTCGACATCGAGCGCCTGATGGGCCATGAAACCATGGGCCTGGTTGCCCCCGAAGCCGCCTGACCGGCGCACTGCAACATCGTAGTCCCCCGCGGCGCAGCGATGCCGCGGGCACCTTCTCCCCCCGGAAGACCGAATGCGCCACAACCTCCCCGTCACCCAGCGCGAGCTCGCGCTGGAGGGCGATGCACCGCTCGTGTCGCGCACCGACCTGCGCGGCGTCATTGTCTACGTCAACACCGAGTTCGTCCGTATCAGTGGCTTCACCGAAGCCGAGCTGCTCGGCCAGCCGCACAACCTGATCCGCCATCCCGACATGCCGCCGGCCGCGTTCGCCGACCTGTGGCGGACCCTGCAGGCCGGCCGCCCGTGGGTAGGCATGGTCAAGAACCGGCGCAAGAACGGCGACCATTACTGGGTTGTCGCCCATGTCACGCCCTACCACGAGGGCGGCCGGCACGTGGGCTACATGTCGGTGCGCATGCGCGCCAGCCGCAGCCAGGTCGAGGCGGCCGAGCGCGATTACGCCGCGATCCTGGCCGGCAGCTCGGCGCTGCAGGTGCGCCATGGCGCGCGGGTCGCGCCCGAGCGGCTGCGCGCGCTCAATCCGCTGTGGCGCCTGAGCCTGCGCCAGCGCCTGATGCTGGCCGCCGCCGGCGTGGGCGTGTTCGGCCTGGGCCTGGCGCTGATGGGATCGGCGGGCGCGTCGCTGCCGGCCCTGCTCGGCGTGGCCGCGCTGGGCACGGCCGCCGGCGCCTATTCGTCCTGGTGGCTGGCCGCCGACGTGGTCGGACGGCTCGACACCGCGGTCTCGCACCTGCACGACTTCGCCACCGGCCAATACACCCGCGACATCGCCATCGACCGCAACGACGAGGTCGGCAGCGTGCTGCTGGGGCTGAAGTCGATGCAGATCCGGCTCGGCTTCGAGATCCAGGACCGGCGCCGCCAGTCCGAGCAGATGGCGCGCGTGCAAAGCGCCCTGGATGCCGCGTCCACCAGCGTCCTGGTCGCCGACCACGAGCACGCGGTCGTCTATGCCAATCCCTCGGCGCGGGCCATGCTCGCCGCGGCCGAAGCGGACGTGCGCAGCGTCTGCCCCTCGTTCTCGGCCGCCGCGCTCGACGGCAGCCCGCTGCATGCGCTGGATCGCGATCCGCGGGCGCAGCAGGCGCGGCTGGCGTCGCTGTCCTCGCCGCATCGCTACCGCATCGCATTCGGCGCGCGCACCTTCGACGTCACCGCCACGCCGGTGCTGTCGGACCGCGGCACGCGCCTGGGCACCGTCGCCGAATGGCGCGACCGCACGGTCGAGCTGGCGCTGGAGCGGCAGGTCGAGGCGGTGGTCGCCGCCGCCGCCGACGGCGACTTCAGCCGGCGCCTGGACCTGTCCGGCGCCAGCGGTTTCGTGCATGCGGTCGGCACCGGCCTGGAGCGGCTGATGCAGGCCACCGAGCAGAGCCTGCGCGAGACCGCGGCGGTGCTCGACGCGCTCTCGCGCGGCGACCTGCGCCAGCGCATCACCAGCGACATGCACGGCCTGTTCGGGCAGATGAAGTCGAGCACCAATGCCGCGGTCGACCAGCTCGCGCAGCTGGTCGCCGAGATCCAGTCCGCCACCCGCACCATCGGCGATGCCGCCGCGGAAATCGCCGCCGGCAACAGCGACCTGTCCACACGCACCGGGCAGCAGGCCGCCAGCCTGCAGGAGACCGCCAGCTCGATGGACGAGCTGACCGCGGGCGTGCGCCGCAATGCCGAGAATGCGCGCCAGGCCAACGAACTGGCGCGCGGCGCCGGCGACGTGGCCGAGGAAGGCGGCCGGGTGGTGGCCGACGTGGTCTCGACCATGTCCGCGATCAGCGAGTCCTCGCGCCGCATCGCCGACATCGTCGGGGTCATCGACGGCATCGCCTTCCAGACCAACCTGCTCTCGCTCAACGCCGCGGTGGAAGCCGCGCGCGCCGGCGAGGACGGCCGCGGCTTCGCGGTGGTCGCCGCCGAAGTGCGCAACCTGGCCCTGCGCTCGGCGGACGCCGCGCGCGAGATCAAGTCGCTGATCGCCGACTCCTCGCAGAAGGTGGACCAGGGCGCCGAGCGCGTCGACCGGGCCGGCCGCACCATGGCCGGGATCGTGGACGCGGTGCAGCGCGTGACCTCGATCATGGCCGCGATCACCGCGGCCTCGAGCGAGCAGTCCGCCGGCATCGGCCAGGTCAACCGCGCGGTCATGCACCTGGACGAGGCCACCCAGCAGAACGCCGCGCTGGTGGAGGAGGCTTCGGCCGCGGCCCTGAGCCTGCAGTCCCAGGCCACGGGGCTGGCGGCGGCGGCGGCCGCCTTCCGGCTCGGCGACGCGCCGCAGCCGGCCAGCCCGGGCGCGCCGGCGCGCCCGCCGCGGAGCTGCATGCGCGCCGACGAGGCGATCGCGGCCCTGGCCTGAGCCGGCGCCGGGCCTGCGGCCCGGCCCGCGCCGCAGGCATCGCGCGCGCGGGCCTCAATTCCGCACGCCGCCGGCCGTTATCCACAGCGACGGACCCTGGCTGCCCGGACGATGCCTGTCGCCGACAATCCCGCCCACCTGCTCGACGACGAGGAACACTCGCCGTTCGCCCTGCGTGAGCCCGGCGAGATCGCCGCGCTGCTGCGCGGCCTGGTCGAGGCGCGGTCGCTGATCACCACCAGCCTGCTGCCCGGTGGCCATGCCTGCCCGACCGCACTGCTGGCGGTGCGCGAGGACGGCACCCTGGTACTGGACGGCAACCGCGACGAGGCGCTGAACGAGCGCATGGGGGCCGCCCGGCGCCTGCTGTGCATGGCGCAGCTGGACCTGGTGCCGATCCGGTTCCGGCTGGCGGCGCCGACGCGGATCGTGCACGAGGGCTACGTCGCCTTCGCCAGCCCGTGGCCGCAGGCGGTGCTGCGCATGCAGCGGCGCGAGATGTACCGGCTGCAGACCCCGGCCGCCGCGCCGGCCATCCTGCACCTCGCCGGCGCGGCCGACGCCGCGCTGGCCGCGGCGCCCGGACTGCGCGTGCTCGACATCAGCGGCGGCGGCCTGGCGATCGCGATCCCCGATGGCGCCCAGGCGCCGTTCCAGGCGCCGGGCGCGCCGATCTCCTGCCTGCTGCGGCTGGGCGACGCACCGCCGCTGCCGGTCGCCGTCCAGGCGGTCTACCTGCGCACCCATGAGGTCCGCGGGGTCCTGTACTGGCGCGCGGGCTGCCGCTTCGTGGACATGGCCGCGCCGGTCGAGCAGCAGCTCATGCAGTACATCTTCCAGGTCGAGCGCCAGCGCAACGCACGGCTGCGACGCGGCGGCTGAGGCCGGTCCGCCGCGCGCGCCGGCGGGCCTCAAGTTCGCCTGGCGCTGGCCGCTATCGGGTCAACGGGTGCGCGATCGCCGTGCCCATCGACAACCCCACCGGAGCAGACCGATGATTCCCAGCACCATCCGTTTCATGACCGCCCTGTTGCTCGGCGGTTGCGCATTCTCCAGCCTCGCCCAGGAGGCGATCCGCCCCGACCAGGCCGCGCGCCACGTCGGCCAGAACGGCATGGTCTGCGGCAAGGTCGAGAAGACCCGCTACGCCGAGAACTCCGAGGGCCAGCCGACCTTCCTGCACATGGGCGGGGCGTTTCCGCGCCACACCTTCTCGGCGCGCATCCCGCAGGACCAGCGCGACAAGTTCCGCCCCTCGCCCGAGGAACTCGAGGGCCGCGATGTCTGCGTGCTCGGCACGATCCAGCGCGATGCCAGCCGGGCCGAGATCGCCATCCGCTCGCCCGCCGACGTGAAGCTCGCCACCATCAAGTAATCGCACGGCCCGGCGCGAAAGCGACCGGGCCGTTCCATGTCGTCACACGGGAGTGACCCATGCACCGGTTTTCCAATCTCAAGCTCGCGCCCAAGCTGATGCTGGCGTTCGGCCTTGTCCTGCTGATCATGCTGATCCAGGGCATCGGGTCCTACAGCGGCATCCGTTCGATCGAGCGCGTGACCCGCAACCTGTCCGACGACGTGCTGCCCAGCGTCACCCTGGTGGGCCAGACCCGCGCCCTGCTCGGCGAGTACCGCACCGCGTCCTACCGCAGCCTGGTGCGCGCGAGCGACGAGGCCAAGCGCGACGCCCGCGAGCGGGCGCTCCGGATCGAAGGCGAACTGGCGGACAACTTCAAGGCCTATGCCCGGTTCGCGTCCTCGGCCGAGGAACAGCGCCTGCTGGGCGAACTGGTCGCCGCCTGGGACGCGGCCAGGGCGTCCTACGCCTCGGTCAACGAGATGCTGGATCTCGAACTCCCCGATGACGCCACCGACACCTTCATCGGCGAGACCAGCCGCCTGCACAACGCCACCAGCGCCGCGCTCGCGGCCCTGGCCGACGAGGCCAACCGCGTGGCCGTCGAATCGGCCGCCAGCGCCAGAAGCGCCTATGCCGCATCCAACGTGCTGCTGGTCACCATGCTCCTGGCCGGCATCGCCAGCGGCATGGTGGTGGCCTGGCTGATGGCGCGCAACCTGACCCGCGCCATGCGCGATGCGGTCGGCGTGGCCACCGACGTGGCGAACGGCAAGCTCGACAGCCACATCGACACCCGCCGCGCCGACGAGATCGGCGACCTGCTCAAGGCCATGCAGCGCATGCAGCGCGACCTGCGCGAGCGCATCGAGCGCGACCAGGCGGTGGCCGGCGAGAACCTGCGCGTGCGCACCGCACTGGACAGCTCCGGCACCAGCGTGATGATCACCGCGCCGGACCGGACCATCATCTACGCCAACGCCGCCTCGACCGAACTGCTGCGCCACCACGAGGCCCAGATCCGGCTGGCCCTGCCCGAGTTCAACATCGACCGCCTGATCGGCACCCGCGTCGATGCCTACCAGGACGATCCCGAGCGCTTCGCGCAGGCGCTGGAGCACGGCGACGGCCTCCACCTGTGCGAGATCACGATGGGAGACGCGCACTTCGGCCAGAGCGTGGCCCGCGTCGAGGGTCCAGATGGTTCGCTGCTGGGCTACGTGGTCGAACTGCGCGACCGCACGCCGCAGGTCCAGGTGGAAGTGGAACTGGGCCGCGTGGTCGAGGCCGCGGCCGCCGGCGACCTGTCGCACCGCATCGGGCTGGAGGGCAAGAAGGGCTTCTACCTGGAGCTGGCGGGCCGGCTCAACGGCCTGCTCCAGGCCAACGCCAGCAGCCTGGAGGAGGTCTCGCGCGTGCTGACCGCGCTGGCCGACGGCGATCTCACCGTGCGCATGGACGGCGAGTTCCAGGGCGTGTTCGCCACGATGCGCGACGACGCCAACCGCACCGTCGAGCGGCTCGCCGACATCGTCGGCCGGATCCGCAGCGGCAGCGACGCGATCAATGCCTCGGCCTCCGAGATCGCCTCGGGCAACGACGACCTGTCGCGCCGCACCGAGCAGCAGGCCGCCTCGCTGGAGGAAACCGCCTCGTCGATGGAGGAGCTCACCTCCACCGTGCGCCAGAACGCCGACAACGCCCGCCAGGCCAACCAGCTGGCCATCGGCGCGGTCGATGTCGCCTCCCAGGGCGGCGAAGTGGTCGGCAAGGTCGTGCAGACCATGTCCGCCATCTCCGACTCCTCCAACCGCATCGCCGACATCATCGGCGTGATCGACGGCATCGCCTTCCAGACCAACATCCTGGCGCTCAACGCCGCGGTCGAGGCCGCGCGTGCCGGCGAGCAGGGCCGCGGCTTCGCGGTCGTGGCCGCCGAGGTGCGTTCGCTGGCGCAGCGCTCGGCCGGCGCGGCCAAGGAGATCAAGACGCTGATCACCGATTCGGCCGACAAGGTCCGCCATGGCAACGCCCTGGTCGACCAGGCCGGGCGGACCATGGGCGAGATCGTGACCAGCATCAAGCGCGTGACCGACATCATCGCCGACATCTCGGCCGCCTCGCAGGAGCAGAGCGCGGGCATCGAGCAGGTCAACCAGGCGGTGATGCAGATGGACGAGGGCACGCAGCAGAACGCGGCGCTGGTGGAGGAAGCCACGGCGGCGGCGCGCAGCATGGAGCAGCAGGCCGGGCAGCTGGTGCAGACGGTGGCGGTGTTCCGCGTCCACGAGGGCGAGGCGCGGCGCGCCACCGGAGAACTCTCCGAGGCGGCGGCACCGGGCCCGGAGCGGATGGCCCGGGCAGCGAAGCCCAGGCCGGTCAGTGCACGCCCCCGCCCGGCGGCACGCGCCGCGGTCGCGACCGCCATGGCGGACGCCAGCGGCGAGTGGCAGGAGTTCTGACCGCCCCGGGACGGCAGGCGGTGAGGACGGGGCGCTTCGGCGCCCCGTCCGCGTTTCCGGCTTCCGTCACGGCCCGGCCCTTGCATGCGCGCGGCGGGCGTGTCCAGAAGTGGCGGCGGTTTTGTTGACGCCCAACACTTTTTCACAACGCGGCCGATATGGATTCCAACACCACATCCGGCAATACAAGGCCATGTCCGATTTCCTGTCGCACATCGGAATCTCCCGAAAGCTGGGTCTGCTCACCGCGCTTGGCGTCATCGCGCTGCTGGTGGCGATCGCGCTGGCGCTGGTTGCCGAACGCCGCGCGCTGCTGGCGGAAAAGGAAGCGGCCACGCGCGCCCTGGTCGAGAGCGCGGTCAGCCTGGCCAGCCATTTCCACGCCCGCGCCGAAAGCGGCGAGCTGGACGCCGGCCAGGCCCGCGCGGCCGCGGTCGCCGCGATCAAGTCGCTGCGCTTTGGCAGCGACGACTATTTCTGGATCAACGACATGCAGCCGCGGATGATCATGCATCCGTTCCGCCCGGAACTGGACGGGACCGACCTGTCCGGTTTCGCCGATCCCTATGGCGTGCACCTGTTCGTGGAGGCGGTGGCGCGGGTCGAGGCCGCCGGCGGCGGCTTCATCCACTACGCCTGGCCCCGGCCCGGCGACAGCGCCCCGGTACCCAAGATCTCCTACGTGCAGGAGTTCGCGCCCTGGGGATGGGTGATCGGATCGGGCATCTACGTCGACGACGTGGCGGTCGCGCTGTGGGCCTCCGGACGGGTCGCCGCGGCCAAGCTGCTGGTCGTGCTGGCGCTGCTGCTGGGTGCCTCGTTCGCGCTCTCGCGCTCGATCATCCAGCCGATCGCGCGCGCGGTCGACGCCGCGCGGGCGCTTGCGCAGGGTCGCCTGGATGGCGACATGCAGGTCCGGGGCAGCGACGAGACCGCGCGCCTGCTGCGATCGCTGCAGGGCGTGCAGCAGGTGCTGCAACGTTTCTCGGAGGCGCAGCGCCGGATGCATGCGGCGCACGAGGCCGGTGCGATCGACCACCGCCTCGCCGACCAGGAGTTCGAGGGCGCGTTCGGCGAGATGGCGCGCCAGGTCAATGGCCTGGTCGCCGCGCACATCGAGGTCAAGATGCGGCTGGTCGCCCTGGTGCGGGAGTACGCCGACGGCGACCTGTCGCGCGACATGGACCGCCTGCCCGGCGGCAAGGCCGTGCTGACCGAGACCATGGACGCCACCAAGGCCACGCTGATGGCCGTCAACGCCGAGATCCGGCGCCTGTCGGACGCGGCCGCGTCCGGCGATTTCAGCCAGCGTGGCGACGCCGGCCGCTTCGGCTTCCTCTACCGCGACATGGTCGAATCGCTCAACCGGCTGATGGCCAGCGCCGATGCCGGCCTGGGCGAGGTCGGCCGGCTGCTGTCGGCGGTCGCCGAGGGTGACCTCACCCGCCAGGCCGCCGTCGACCTGCCCGGCCAGTTCGGCCGCCTGGCCGAGGATGCCAACGGCACGGTGCGCCGGCTGGCCGAGGTGGTCGAGCAGATCCGCAGCGGCAGCGACGCGATCAATGCCTCGGCCTCCGAGATCGCCTCGGGCAACGACGACCTGTCGCGCCGCACCGAGCAGCAGGCCGCCTCGCTGGAGGAAACCGCCTCGTCGATGGAGGAGCTCACCTCCACCGTGCGCCAGAACGCCGACAACGCCCGCCAGGCCAACCAGCTGGCCATCGGCGCGGTCGATGTCGCCTCCCAGGGCGGCGAAGTGGTCGGCAAGGTCGTGCAGACCATGTCCGCCATCTCCGACTCCTCCAACCGCATCGCCGACATCATCGGCGTGATCGACGGCATCGCCTTCCAGACCAACATCCTGGCGCTCAACGCCGCGGTCGAGGCCGCGCGTGCCGGCGAGCAGGGCCGCGGCTTCGCGGTCGTGGCCGCCGAGGTGCGTTCGCTGGCGCAGCGCTCGGCCGGCGCGGCCAAGGAGATCAAGACGCTGATCACCGATTCGGCCGACAAGGTCCGCCATGGCAACGCCCTGGTCGACCAGGCCGGGCGGACCATGGGCGAGATCGTGACCAGCATCAAGCGCGTGACCGACATCATCGCCGACATCTCGGCCGCCTCGCAGGAGCAGAGCGCGGGCATCGAGCAGGTCAACCAGGCGGTGATGCAGATGGACGAGGGCACGCAGCAGAACGCGGCGCTGGTGGAGGAAGCCACGGCGGCGGCGCGCAGCATGGAGCAGCAGGCCGGGCAGCTGGTGCAGACGGTGGCGGTGTTCCGCGTCCACGAGGGCGAGGCGCGGCGCGCCACCGGCGAGATCGCCGAGGCGGTCCGCGCGTGCCCGCCAGCCGCCATGCCGCGCCCCGCTGCGGTCATGGCCTGAACCGCCGCCGCTCCGCCCCACCCTCCGCCTCCCGCCCGGGGACAGACCGCATGCACTCCGCACCCGCAGACCGCGCCACCGCAACTCCGCGCACTGCCGCATCGGCGCCGGCCGCCGCGCCCGGCCATGGCGGCGACGATGCCGGAGGCGACCCCGGCCCGGCCGCCCTGCTGGAGATCGCCAGCGGCCTGCTCGACTGTCCCGGCGCAATGCTGTGGGCGGCCGAGGACGGACGGCTGCGCCTGGTCGCCACCCGCGGCCTGCCGCCTGGCACGGCCGCGTCGGCGAGCCGGCTGTGGACGACGGTGGACGCGGCCAACCCGCTGGTGGCGATCGCCGACGCCAGCGGCGAGCCCCGGCTTGCCGACGACGTCCTGGTGGCGGGCGAGGCCGGCCTGCGCCATTTCGTCGCGACCGCGCTGCTGGGGCCGGCGGGCGAGGTGCTCGGCGTGCTCGGTGCCGGCGACCGGCACCCGCGCGCCTGCGATCGCGAGGCGCTGGACGGCCGCCTGGGCGCATTGGCCAGGCTGGCCACCCGCATGCTCGGCGGCGACGTGCTGGCACGCTGCCGGCAGGTGGCCGAAGCCGGCTTCAGCGCCATCGTCATGGCCGACGGGCAGGGCCATACGCTCTTCGCCAACGCGGCGGCCCGCGACCTGCTCGGCCCGGTCGCCACGCCGGGGCAGGCGCTCGACCAGCTCGTGCCGCCCGCGCTGCAGCTCGATCCGGACGCGGTGGCGCGCTGGCTGCGCCCCGACGGCGGTGGCCGGGGCGGCAATGCGCGCAGCCTGCGCGACCTGCGGATCCGCGATGCCTTCGGCGAACTGCGCACCGTCCAGGCGGCACGCTGCGACTGGCATGACGGCAACGCCAGGGGCGTGGTGCTGGCCTTGTGCGAAGGCGGCGAGGCCGGGCCGCGGCGCGAACCGCGCACGGGCCGCCGCGATGCGCTCACCGGACTGCCCAACCGCGAGGCGCTGTTCGCCACCGTCGATTCGCTGCGCGGCCGTGGCGCGCGACTGGGCGTGGCGCTGCTGGGCCTCGACAATTTCCGCGCGGTCAACGAGGCGCTCGGCCACGTCATCGGCGACACCGTGCTGCAGGTGGTGGCCTCGCGGCTGATGGCATGGCTGCCGGTGGACGCGCACCTGGCCCGCTTCGGCAGCGACGAGTTCGCGATCCTGTTCCCGGCGCCCGCGGATCCCGACGACCTGGAGCCGCGGCTGCAGGCGCTGCTGCGCGAGATCGCCCGGCCCTGCGAGGTGGAGCACCAACGCGTCCACGTCGAGGCCAGCATCGGCCTGGCGTTCGACGAGGCTGGCACCGCCGACGTGCCTGCGTACAACGACTGCAGCAGCAGCGGCCTGCTCGCGCTGGCCGCGCTGGCCCTGCGCCACGCCAAGCGCGCGGGAGCCATGCAGCTGCGGCGCTTCTCGCCGTCGATGCGCGAGGAGGCGATCGACCGCCGCCAGCTGGACCTCGAGCTGCGCCGCGCCTTCCGCGACGGCGAGTTCGAACTGCACTACCAGCCGCAGGTCGACCTGGTCAGCGGCCTGCCTTCGGGCGCCGAGGCGCTGCTGCGCTGGCGCCATCCCGAACGCGGCCTGCTGATGCCCGCGGCCTTCATCGAGGCCCTGGGCCGCAGCGCCATCGCGCCGCAGGTGGGCACCTGGATCCTGCAGCAGGCCTGTCGCGACGCGGCGGGCTGGCCGCGCGTGCGCGGCCGTGGGCTCAAGGTCGGCGTCAACCTGTTCCCGGCGCAGTTCAACGACGAGGGCCTGGTCGCCAAGATCGACCACGCGCTCGCGGCCAGCCGCCTGCCGCCCTCGCAGCTGGAGATCGAGCTGACCGAGACGATCGCGCTGCGCGACGACGGCGTGGCCGAACGCACCCTGCTGCAGCTGCGCAAGCGCGGCATCCGCGTGTCCTACGACGATTTCGGCACCGGCCACGCCTCGCTGTCGATGCTGCACCGCCTGCCGGTGGACCGGGTCAAGATCGACCGCTCCTTCGTGCGCGACCTGGTCGCCAGCCGCGGCGACAAGGCCATCGTCCGCTCGATCACCCTGATCGCCAGGAACTTCGACATGGAGGTGATCGCCGAGGGCGTGGAGAACGCCGACCAGGCCCTGCTGCTGCGCGAGTTCGGGTGCCACGAGGTGCAGGGCTTCCTGTACTCGCAGGCGCTGGCGCAGCGCATGTTCGAGCAGTGGATCCACGCACGGCTGGCCGCGGCGCCGGCCGCGCACGCGGTGGAGGTCCAGCATGCCTGAGCCGCGCCAGGACGCCTCCACACAGCTGCTGGAGGAGCGTCCGTTCACCTTCGACGAGCGCGACTTCCGCCGCGTGTGCCGCATGATCCAGGCCCGTGCCGGCATCCACCTGGGCGCGCACAAGCGCGACATGGTGTACAGCCGACTGGTGCGGCGGCTGCGGGCGCGGGGTTTCGAGCGTTTCAGCGACTATCTGGACCTCGTCGACGACGCCGACGGCGACGAGGAGCAGCATTTCATCAATGCCCTGACCACCAACCTCACCTCGTTCTTCCGCGAGGCGCATCATTTCCCGCTGCTGGCCGCGCAGCTGCAGGCCGCGCATCGCGATGGCGGGCCCTTGCGGATCTGGTGCTGCGCCGCCTCCACCGGCGAGGAGCCCTACTCGCTCGCGATCACCGCCTGCGAGGCCTTCGATACGCTCGCGCCGCCGGTGCGGATCCTGGCCACCGACATCGACACCGCCGTGCTCGAGTCCGCCGCGCGCGGCGTCTATCCGCTCGAACGCATCGAGGGACTGGACATCGCGCGCAAGCGCCGCTTCTTCCAGCGCGGCAGCGGCGCCAACGCCGGGCTGTGCCGGGTGCGGCCAGAGTTGCGCGCGCTCATCGAGTTCCGGCCGCTGAACCTGCTCGAAGCCGACTACGGGCTGCGACGCGGCAGCCTGCTGGCCGTGTTCTGCCGCAACGTGATGATCTATTTCGACAAACCGACCCAGTACGCGGTACTGCAGCGCATCGCGCCGCTGCTGTCGGAGCAGGGCCGCATGTATGCCGGCCACTCCGAGAGCTTCAACCACGCCACCGGGCTGGTGACTCCCTGCGGGCGCACCGTCTACCGCGCCGCGCGGCCGGCGGCTGCGGCATGAGCGGCGCCGTGGCGACGCCGCCGGCCGGCAGCTACTACGACCCGGCCTTGCGCACCCAGGCCATCCGCCTGTTGCCTGCCGACTACCTGGCCACCGACCAGCCGGTGGCGCTGGTGACCCTGCTGGGCTCGTGCGTGGCGGCCTGCCTGTACGATCCCGCGCTGCAGCTGGGCGGCATGAACCACTTCATGCTCCCCGGCGGCGACATCAACGACGCCACCTCGGCGCGCTACGGCGTCAACGCCATGGAACTGCTGATCAACGACCTGCTCAAGCGTGGCGCCCGGCGCCAGCGGCTGCAGGCCAAGGTGTTCGGCGGTGGCAACGTGCTCAGTGGTTTCCACAGCGATCCGATCGGCACGCGCAACGCCAGCTTCGTGCAGAACTACCTCGCCGCCGAGCGGATCCCGGTGGTGGCCAGCGACCTGGGCGACAACCAGGCGCGCAAGGTCTGCTTCTTCGTGCAGAGCGGCCGCAGCCTGGTCAAGCGCCTGCCGCCCACCCGCGATGGCGTGGTCGACGCCGAGCGGGCGCTGTACGGGCGGCTGGCGCGCGTGCCGGCCAGCGGCACGGTCGAGCTGTTCTGACGTGGTCGCGCGTCCGGTCCGCGTGCTGGTGGTGGACGATTCGGCCCTGGTGCGCGCGCTCATGTCCGAGCTGCTGGGCGCCGATCCGGATATCGAGGTGGTCGGCACCGCCTCGGATCCCTATATCGCCCGCGAGAAGATCAAGCAGCTGGCGCCGGACGTGCTGACGCTGGATATCGAGATGCCGCGCATGGACGGGCTGACCTTCCTGCGCAACGTGATGCGGCTGCGGCCGATGCCGGTGCTGATGGTGTCCTCGCTGACCGAGTCGGGGGCCGCGGTCACCCTCGAGGCACTGGCCCTGGGCGCGGTCGACTTCATCGCCAAGCCCAGGATCGACGTCGCACGCGGCCTGGTCGACTACGCCCCGATGCTGGTGGAGAAGGTGAAGCAGGCGGCGACGGCCCGCGTCTCGCGCATCGCGCCGCCGCCGTCCGCGCGCTACGACGGCCCCATCGGCTACCGCACCACCGAGCGCCTGCTGGCGATCGGCGCATCCACCGGCGGCACCGAGGCCATCCGCGAGGTGCTGTCGCAGATGCCGGCCGACGCGCCGGCCACGGTGATCGTGCAGCACATCCCGGCCGCCTTCAGTGCCGCCTTCGCCGAGCGCCTGGACCGGCACAGCCGCATGACCGTGATCGAGGCCGCCGACCAGCAGCCGTTGCTGGCGGGCCATGCCTACCTCGCGCCGGGCGGCCGCCACCTGCGCGTGGTGCGCAGCGGCGCGCGCTGGCTGTGCCGGCTCGGCGAGGACGACCCGGTGCGTCGCCACCGGCCCAGCGTCGATGTGCTGTTCCAGTCGGTGGCCGAACACGCCGGCGGCAACGCCAGCGCCGCGCTGCTCACCGGCATGGGCGATGACGGCGCCGCCGGCCTGCTGGCTCTGCGCCACAGCGGTGCGCGCACCATCGCGCAGGACGAGGCCAGCAGCGTGGTCTGGGGCATGCCGGGCGCCGCGGTGGCGAAAGGCGCCGCCGACGAGGTCGTGCCGCTGGAGCAGGTCGCGTACCGGTTGCTGGCCGGCGCACGCGACGGCTAAAGCACCGGACGCCACGGCCGTTACCCCGGACATAGGTTTTTCGACGCATACGGGACAGATGATGGATTCGCGCGCACTGCTACGCCTGGCACCCCCGCTGGTGCTCACCCTGGTCCTGATCCTGGCCCAGGCGCTGGAACTGGCCCCGGCGGTGCGCTGGGGCGCGCTCGCCGCCATGACCCTGGCCTGGCTGGTCTTCGCCTGGGCGACGCTGCGCCCGGCCGCCGGCGACTCGGCGCTGCTGGGCGAGCAGGGCCGGCTGCTGGAGGAGCTGCGCAGCTTCATCGGCTCGGAAGTGCAGGGCTCGCGCGACGAGATCGACCGCACCCGCGAACTGATCCGCGAGTCGGTCGCCAAGCTCGGCACCAGCTTCGACGCGGTCAACCGGCGCTCGCGCCAGCAGAGCGACGTGGCCGCGCGCATCCTCGACCGCCGCAACGACGGCGACGCCAGCGGCTCGGACGTGCATCGCTTCGCCCTGCATGCCAGCCAGCAGATGGAGCAGCTGGTCGAGGCGCTGGAAGCGGTGAGCGGGCAGAGCGGCGCCACGGTCACCCATATCGACGCCATGGCCGAGCACCTGGACGGCATCTTCTCGCTGCTCGAGGACGTCAAGTCGATCGCCGACCAGACCAACCTGCTCGCGCTCAATGCCGCGATCGAGGCGGCCCGGGCCGGCGAAGCCGGGCGCGGCTTCGCGGTCGTCGCCGACGAGGTGCGCAACCTCTCCGAGCGCTCCACCGCCTTCAACGAACAGATCCGCAAGCTGGCCCACAGCTCCAAGGATTCGATCGCCCGCGTGCGTGACACCGTCAGCACCATGGCCTCGCGCGACCTCGACCGCAGTCGCTTGGCGCGCATCGAGGCGGCCGCGATGCTCGAGCGCGTCGACGGCATCAACCGCAACCTGGGCAGCGGCATGCGCGAGATCGCCGAGTGCAGCAAGGCCATCGACGGCTCGGTCGCCGAGGCGGTGCGTTCGCTGCAGTTCGAGGACATCGCCACCCAGGCCCTGGCCGCGGCCAACGTGCACCTGGACCGCCTGGGCGCGATCAACCGCGAGGCCACCGTGCTGCAGGAGCTGCTGCACCGCAGTGGCGGCCACGCCGGCGCCGAGGTGCGTCGCGCCCTGGCGCAGATCGGCCAGCGCATCGCGCAGATGCGCGGCGAATGGGAGCGTCCGCCACACAAGCCGGTGACGCAGCAGTCGATGGATGCCGGCAGCGTCGAGCTGTTCTGAGCCCGGTCGGGCCGGAGAGGTTGCGGCGGCGCCATGCCGACCGGTAGCGTGGCCGCCATGTCGATCCAAGCCAGCGGCTCCCCCACCCGCGCAGGGCGCGCCCTGCTCGGCCAGTTCACCGGCCTGGTCCTGCTGGCCGTGCTGCTGCCGGTGGCCGTGCTGGCCGGCGTGCTGCTCTGGCAGGCGACGATGTCGGTCCGCGCGCAGAGCACGGCCATGTTGGCCGCCACCGCAAGCGCCGGCGCGCGCGAACTCGAGAGTTTCCTGCGCGCCCACCTGGCCGCCATGCAGGTCCTGGCCGACCGCCGCAACAGCGAGCCGGACCTGGGCGATGCCGGCACCTGGCAAGCCGACCTGCAGCGCGTCAACCGCCACTATCCGGCCCTGGCCCACCTGCTGGTGGCCGATGCCGAGGGCAACGTGCTGGCCAGCACGCCGCAGCTGCGCGACCCACCGGCCTCGGTCGCCGACCGCGAGTACTTCCAGGTTCCGCGCCGGACCGGACGTGGCCACGTGTCCAGCGTGTACGCCGGCCGCGGTCCGGCCCAGGACCCGCGCATCGCCGTGTCCGTGCCGCTGCTGCGGGACGGGCGCTTCGCCGGCGTGCTGGCCGGCTCGATGCCGGCCGACTCGGTGGTGGCGCATGGGCAGCTGGCTGGCGATGGCCTGGAACTGCTGCTGCTCGACGGCGACCTCGCGGTCGTGCAGGCCAGCGCCGGGGTACCGCACCGTGCACTGGACGTGCTCGGCGCCTCCCCGCGCGATCGCGCCATCGCCGGCCTGGCTCCCACCCTGGATGAGTTGCAGCAACTGGATGCGGTGCTGAGCGATGGCGGCGACGCCTTTGCCGTGGCCGCCGCGCTCGACAACGGCTGGCGCCTGCTGCTGATGCAGCCGCGCGACGTGGTCGAGGCCGAACTGCGGCGCACCGCCGTGGCGGTGCTGGCCCTGCTGGCCCTGGTGCTGGGTGGTGTGCTGATGGTGGTGATGGCGCGGATGCGCCGCCTGGGGCGCAGCGTGCACCGGCTGCTGCTGCAGATGCGCCGGTTCGCGCTGGACGGCGACTCGGGCCAGATCGCGCCGGCCAACCTGCCGCGCGAGCTGCTGCCGCTGGCCGAGGCCATGAACGGACTGGTCGCGCGGGCCCGCGCCTCGTTCCACGAGGTCAACCTGAGCCTGCAGGAACAGCGCCGCCTGCGCCAGGAACTGCAGTCGGTGGCGCAGCGGCTGCTCACGGTGCAGGAGGATGAACGCCGCACCCTCTCGCGCGAACTGCACGACGATGTCGGCCAGTCGATCACCGCGATGAAACTGGCGGCAAGCTCGCTCACCGACGATGCGCTCGGCGACGATCCGGCAGTGCGCCGCCAGATTCTCGACGAGGTCATCGCCCTGGCCGACCAGACGGTGCTCAAGCTGCGCAACCTGTCGCTGCTGCTGCGGCCGCCGCAGCTCGACTCCCTGGGCCTGGAGGCCGCATTGCGCGGCCAGGTGGCGCTGCTGTCGCGCAACACTCCGCTGCAGATCCGCCTGGAGGTCGCGCCGGGCGAGGCGCGGCTGCCGGCGAGCGTCGAGCTGGCCTGCTTCCGCATCGCGCAGGAGGCGCTGACCAACGTCGCGCGCCATGCGGAGGCGAGCCGGGTACAGGTGGAAGTGGAGTTCGACGAGGACGAGCGCGGCGCGCTGCTGGTGCTGCGCGTCAGCGACGACGGCCGCGGCTGCGATCCCGCGCGTCCCGGCGGCCTCGGCCTGGTGACCATGCGCGAGCGCGCCACGCAGCTGGGAGGCAGCGTCGCCATCGGTCCGCGGCCGGGCGGCGGTACCGTGGTCCACGCGATCCTGCCCATCCGGCCGGAATGAGGGCACGGTACGGCGCCACGCGCGAACTGTGCACGAAGTGGAAGAACACGCAGCACGGACTACGACAGCGGGCCGTGTCGGAGTATCTTGCGCACCGGAACATCGAAGGGGAATCGTTGTGCAGATCGTGGTGGTAGGGGGTGAGGCCGCTCACGTGGCCGAGGTCGGGCGCGAACTTCTGGAACATGACCTGGGCTGGTACCTGCAACACGCGGCGACGGCCCAGGAGGTCGCGGCCGCCGACAGCGAGCTCGCCCCCGACGTGCTGGTCTGCGCCTCGCGCGTGGGCGCCAGCGACGGCCTGGCCGTGCTGGCCGGGCTGCGCCAGCGCCATCCCGGCGCGGTGCGGATCCTGCTGCTCGAACCCGATGCCGACCACGACCTGCTCGATGCGCTCGGCACCAGCCACCGCATCCTCGCCGAACCGCTCGATTCGCTGGCCCTGATCGATGCCATCGAAAGCGTGGTCGAACTGCGCGAACTGCTCGACGACCCCGCGCTCAAGCATGCGATCGAGCGGGTCGGCACCCTGCCGGCCGCGCCGCGCCAGTACCTGGCGCTGACCGCACTGCTGCGCGATCCCGACAGCACCTCGGCCCGCATCGCCGACGTGGTGGCGCAGGATCCGACCGTCGCGGCCCGCGTGCTGCGGCTGTCCAACTCCGCCTACTACTCCGGCGGTCGCGAGATCACCGACCTGCGCTCGGCCGTCACCCGGCTGGGGCAGAACACGCTGCGCCAGCTCGTGCTCGCCAGCGAGGTCTTTTCGGCCGGTCCGGAGGCGGACGAACTGCGCGATCGCGCGCTGCGCATCTCGCAGCTGGCGGGCAAGCTGCTGGCCGGCCCCAGCGCCGACCTGGCCGCCACCGCCGGCCTGCTGGCCGAGGTGGGCCTGCTGCTGCCGCGCTCGACCGGCCTTGACCCGGCCAGCACGCCTTACAGCACCACCGGCGCCTACCTGCTGGGCCTGTGGGGCCTGCCGGGGCCGATCGTGGAGGCGGTCGCTTTCCACGACCGTCCCGCGCGCGTGCGCGGCAGCTTCTGGGTGACGGGGGCGGTGCACGTGGCCGCGGCCCTGGTCAACGGCCGCGACGTCGACCAGGCCTACCTGGCCTCGGTCGGGCAGCTCGACCGCCTGCCGCGCTGGCGCGCGATGGCCGACGCGGTGGCCGAGGCCAACGCCGCCTGAGCCCCCGCCGCCGGTCTCGCCGGCGGCCCTGCGCGCTTGCACAGGGCCACCACGCCGCGCCGTGCAGGCTGTCGTTCCGTATCACTGCGAGCGACGGCATGGCCCGACCCATCTGGACCGGCAACCTCAGCTTCGGGCTGCTCAACGTGCCCGTCTCCCTGATGTCGGGCACGCGCAGCAACGACCTGTCGTTCCGCATGCTCGACTCGCGCGACCGCAAGCCGATCCGCTTCGAGCGGGTGAACGCCGACACCGGCGAGGAAGTGCCCTGGAAGGAGATCGTCAAGGCCTTCGAGTACGACAAGGGCAGCTACGTGGTGATCGACAAGTCCGACATCGCGGCGGCCTCGCCCGAGACGCACGAATCGGTCGAGATCGAGGCCTTCGTCGATGCCGACGCCATCGACATCCGCTACTTCGAGAAGCCCTATGTGCTGGTGCCCGGCAAAAAGGCCGAGAAGGGCTACGTGCTGCTGCGCGAGACGCTGCGCAAGGCCGGCAAGATCGGCGTGGCGCGAGTGGTGATCCGCACGCGCGAATACCTCTCGGCGGTGATGCCGCTGGGCGATGCGCTGGTGCTGATGATGATGCGCTACCCCCAGGAACTGGTGGACCCGGCCGAGTACAAGCTGCCCGAGGGCAACACCGGCGACTACCGGATCAGCCCCAGGGAACTGGAGATGGCCACCCAGCTGGTCGATTCCATGGCCGCGAAGTGGAACCCCGACGACTACCACGACGAGTTCCGCGAGCGCCTGGCCGAGATCATCCGCAAGCGCGTCAAGGACAAGGGCGCCACCACCCAGGTGCTGGAGGAGCCCGCGGCGAGCGAAGACGCGACCACCAACGTGGTCGATTTCGTGGCGCTGCTGCAGAAGAGCCTGGGCGAGAAGACGCGCACCCCCGCCAAGAAGGCCGCGAAGAAGACGGCGGCCAGGAAGAAGCCGGCGAAAAAGGCCGCCAAATCCGGCACCCGGGCGCGCAAGGCCGGCTGATCGGCGCCGTCCGGCGGCGCGGCGCTGGCGCTGCGGGCCTGGCCCGCGGCCTGGCTGCTAGCGCGTACCGCCCTCGGACGCGGGCTGGGCCGGTGAACCCCGCCAGGTCAGCGCATGCAGGATCCGCAGGTCCGCTTCGTCGAGTTCACGCCCGTTGTCGCCGCGAAAGCGCATGCGATACGAATGGATGGCCGCCTCGGGCCTGTCGACCGCATAGCCGATCAGCCGCAGCGCATCGATCGGATCGAAACCGGGCGGTGGCGGCGGCGCGTCGGGGTCGGGCCAGATGCCGAAGCCGGCTTGATACAGCCGCTCCCAGGGAAAGCGCGGGCCCGGATCGATCTTGCGCCCCGGCGCGAGGTCGGAATGGCCGATCACCGCGCTCTTCGGGATGCGGTGGCGCGTGGTGAGGTCCTCGAGCAGGCGGATCACCGCCTCGACCTGCGGCTCGCTGAAAGGCTCCACGCCGTCGTTGTCGATCTCGATGCCGATCGAGGTCGAGTTCAGTTCGTGCATCTGCCCCCAGCTGCCGGCGCCGGCATGCCAGGCGCGATGCTCGTCCGCCACCAGCTGGTAGATGCGGCCGTCGTCACCGACCAGGTAGTGCGAGCTCACCCGCCCGCCGCTGTTGGCGGTGCGCAGCGTCCTGAGGCTGCGCTCCACCGAATCCTGCTCGGTGTAGTGCAGCACGATGACCTGCGCGCGGCGCGCATCGTAGTTCGGCGAGGGCACCCATGTGGCCATGGGATTGCGCGGCGGCGCGTGCTGGCAGGCGGCGAGGGCGAGAACGCAGGCGAGCGGGACGAGAAGACGCAGGCGACAGATCATCCCCGCATTGAAGTGGCCGCCGCTGGCAAATGCAAGTCCATGGCCGCCCATCGGCCAACCGCGGCGGCGAGCCCGGCCGCCCGACGCGAGCCCGGCTGTGTAGTAGGCTGTATCCGGCCAAGGAGGGCAGCATGCGCACAGGAACCGCGCCACCCGTATCCATCTCTACCGCGCCCCGAACGCTGCGGGGCACTCCGGCAAGTCTCGTCTTTGTCATGACGCCCGCGTTCCGTGGTCGCGACGACGGCGCACTCTCGCGCCGTACCAAGCAAACGCGGGACGCGTCTGGCGATGGCTCCCGGGATCACGATGGGGCCGCGCGCGGGCGCACGGTGTTGAAGCCATGCCGCTTCCGCAGCGCTCTGGCGTGGATCTTGGTCGCCGGCACCGTACATTTGGCCGGCTGCGCTCACGGCGCCGGGGCCGCCACAACTCCTGCATCCGTGGCGGCTAGCACGCCAATGAATCAGCGCGATGGCCTACCCGAGGCGCTCGGCGGCGTCTGGTACCGGGACGACCCGGCCGGACACGCTCAATGCACACGGTATCGGGCGGCGTCGCCGCATACGATCGATGAAGAGTCGATCGCGATGATCGGGAGCCTCGTCATCACGCCGGGGCTGGTCCACGCGTATGCCGAGTACGGCGAAGGCACCTTCTTCGTGGTCAAGGCAGCCACGCGCAACGCGGCCGCCTGGCGGATCGACGTCGCGATCGGCATGGACACCATCCCGGCCGGCGACGCCGATGACGGGTCTGATGTCTACCGGCTGGAACTGGACCAGGACAAGCTGCGCTGGGAGCCATGGGACAGCGCTGTCCGCAGTCCGGCGTACTTTCGATGCGACGCCGTTCGCAGTGACTACCTTGGCCGCGCCACCCCCTAGCACGACGTCGGCACGGAGGCCGCACAATGCCCCCCAATAGCCCGGGAACCAAGTACCGCGTCATCCAGCTTGGTGCGCCGGGCGAGCCTCATGGCCTGCAGAAGAACGAGCCGGTGTCAGGGTTCGACAGTCTGGTCACCCACCATCCGGGCGCTAATCGAAACGCCCGCATGCAAGATGGCGTCGTGATCCAGGGCGAGAGCAATCGCGCGCACGCTTACATCGGCGGAAGACTGGAAGAGATCGCGGCGGCCGCGCCGACTCCGTGGCGTGCCGGCGATCGTGGACTTTCGGGCGATCAGGTTCTTCTGAAGAAGGATTTCATCCTGGAGCATCCGGATCGGCCGAGCCGGTCCCCCGATGCACGTTTCGTCGATGTGCCCTCCCCGGCCTCCGGTTACGTGGGTACACGCCGCGATGCCCAAGGGCTGGTTGAACTGCTTGATCGTCCAGGTGGGGATGTCGTCGTCCGGATCCGGCATCTGCGCGACATCAGCGTCGCAACCGGCGAGTCCGTGCGGTATGGGCAAACGCTCGGCGTGCAGGGCGCTGTGGGAACTGGCGCCGTCCACGTGCACATGGAAGTGGACACCCGCTACTACCTGCAGTTTCGCAACTACGTGGACGACCTGGCCAGCGGGCGACTGGCGGTCGAGTCTCGGCATCGCCAGGACATCCTGCCGCGCCCGGTAACCGGCGACGGCAGCTTCCGCCTTGGGGAATCCGACGAGCGCATCCGCGACCTGCAACGGGTCATGGCGGCGGAAGGATATCGCTCGGTGGGCGGCGCACCGCTGGACCAGGACGGCGTCTATCGTCCGCGCATGCAGGGTGCGCTGCTCGACTTCCAGCGCGATCACGGCGTCCCGCAGACCGGCGATGTCGATCCTGCGACGCTGCAGTTCGCGCCGCCGGGGTTGCGGCGTTCGGCCGACCGCCGCGACCACGTGGAAGCCACTGGATTTCCCGCGCTTGAGGCCGCGCCGCCGACCGCGCCAGGGCATCCCGACCATCCGGATCATCGACCGCTGCCCGCGCAACCAGAACCCGCGCGCAACCAGCGGCGGGCCGGCGCGGCGGCGTTCGATGACCCGCAGTTGCGCCAGCTCGCGGCCGCGCTGGACGGCGACTCCAGCGCCTTCTCGCATGCCTGCGCGGAGCTTGCGCGCTCGCCGCGGATGCAGGCTTTCCTCGCGCGGGGACAGGAAGCGCTGCAGGCGCAGGAGCGCCAGCACGAATCTCCGCCGGAGGCCGTGTCCGCCACCCTGGCGCGCGGCTGAGCAGCCGGCAGGTCCGTCGCGGCCCTGCGGACGGATGGCGGCACCGCCGCTGTAAAGTCGACCGACGCCGGATCCTGGATGCCTGGCGGGCGTTCGCAATGGCCCGACGCTGGCATCGCCTGCGCACCGTGGCGCGGCGCACCGGCGCCGCGACGAGCCTGGCCACGATCGCAAAGAACAAGGCGGGCAGCTCGCGCTGCCCGCCCTGCACCTCGTGGGGGAGGCGTCACTGCATGGGGCTCAGCTCTCGTAGGCGGACTCGCCGTGCGAGACGATGTCCAGGCCCTGGCGCTGCTCCTCGTCGCTCACCCGCAGGCCCACCACCGCGCGGGTGATCAGCATCGCCACCGCGGTGACGACGGCGCACCAGAGGATGGTAAACAGCACGCTGAAGGTCTGCGCCCAGACCTGCGCGCCGATCGACACGTCCAGGCCGGTGCCACCGAAGGCCGCGTCGCTGAACACGCCGGTGAGCACCGCACCGACGATGCCGCCGATCGCATGCACGCCGAAGACGTCGGCCGTGTCGTCCACGCGCAGCAGGCGCTTGAGGCCGTTGACGCCCCAGACGCAGATGGCGCCCGCGGCCAGGCCGATCGCCAGCGCGCCCATCGGGCCGACGGTGCCCGCGGCCGGGGTGATGCCGACCAGCCCGGCGACCGCACCCGAGGCCGCGCCGAGCGCCGAGGGACGGCCCTTGCTCACCGCCTCCACCAGGCTCCAGGCGACCACGCCCGCGGCGGTGGCCACCATGGTGTTGATCATCGCCAGCGATGCCGCGGCGTCGGCCGCCAGCGCGGAACCTGCGTTGAAGCCGAACCAGCCCACCCACAGCAGCGAAGCGCCGATGAAGGTGTAGGGCACGTTGTGCGGCTTCAGCGCTTCCTTGCCGTAGCCCAGGCGCTTGCCGAGGAAGTACGCGCCCACCAGGCCGGCGATGCCCGCGTTGATGTGCACCACGGTGCCGCCGGCGAAGTCGATCACGCCCTTGTGCGCCAGGAAGCCCCCGCTCCACACCATGTGCACCATCGGCAGGTACGAGAACGTCACCCAGATCAGCGAGAACAGCAGCACCGCGGTGAACTTGATGCGCTCGGCGAAAGAGCCGACCACCAGTGCGGTGGTGATGCCGGCGAAGGTCGACTGGAACACGATGAACAGGAATTCCGGCAGGCCGTCGGCGTCGGTTTCGGCGGTGATGCCGCGGAGGAACGCCTTCTCGGTGAAGGAACCGAAGAAGTTGTTGCCCTCGGTGAACGCCGCGCTGTAGCCGTAGGCCATCCACACGATGATCACCATCGAGAACACCACCAGCACCTGCATCAGCACCGACAGCACGTTCTTCGAGCGCACCATGCCGCCGTAGAACAGGGCCAGTCCCGGCACCACCATCAGCAGCACCAGCAGGGTCGAGGTCAGCATCCATGCCACGTTGCCGCTGTCGAAGGCCGGTGCGGCGACTTCCTCCACCACCACATCGATCTCGGCGACCGCGGGCGCCATGTCCTGGGCGAAGAGCGCCGGCGCCGCGAGTGCCGCGCCGAGCGCGACCAGCAGCGCCAGGGCGACGGCCTGCCAGCGCGATGCGAGGCCGGAGAACGGATGAATCTTCATGGGGGCTGTCTCCGAGAGTGGGTTAGAGCGCATCGGCGCCGATCTCGCCGGTGCGGATGCGGATGACCTGGTCGAGGGCGACGACGAAGATCTTGCCGTCGCCGACCTTGCCCGTGCCTGCCGAGCGGGTGATCGCTTCCATCGCCGCCTCGAAGGTGCCGTCGGACACGGCGGCCTCGATCTTGAGCTTGGGCAGGAAATCGACGACGTACTCGGCGCCGCGATACAGCTCGGTATGGCCCTTCTGCCGGCCGAAGCCCTTGACCTCGGTGACGGTCAGCCCGTTCACGCCGGCCTCGGCGAGCGCTTCGCGCACTTCGTCCAGCTTGAAAGGGCGGATGATGGCGATGATGAGTTTCATGGTGAGCGCCTCCTGTTCGATGTGCGCGGTCAGAACGATTTGGCCAGCGACACCAGCCAGGTGTCGTCCACGCCCGACAGGTCGGTGTCGTGCCACTCCACGCCGATGGCGAAGCCGTTGTCGAAGCTCTTGCCGCCGGTGAGCTTCCAGTAGTCGTAGTCCAGCTCGCCGCCGTAGCCGGCGACCCACTGCCGGCCGTAACCGCCGCCCACGCTCCAGCCCTGGTCGAACTCCCAGCCCACGCCCAGGTCCAGCGCGGAGCTGCCGTCCGAATCGGGGATGCCGAACAGGTCGGTGGTGGCGTAGGAGTACTTGGCGCTGAGCACGCTCCAGCTCAGGCCGACCGAGAGCTCGACGGTGTCGGGATCGGTGAATCCGGGCGGATAGTCGCCGGGATACCAGTAGTAGGTGGCGGCGAGGTCGTAACCCACGCCGCTGTCGCCGAAGTCGCCGGCATAGCCGATGAAGCCGTCCAGTTCGACCTGGCTGGAGACTTCCGGGTCCGAATCCGACAGCCAGCTGATGCTGCTGCCCCAGGCGCCGGCATAGAAGCCGCTGTCGTGGTTCCAGGTCACGCCGCCCTGCAGGGCCGGTTTCTCGTTGGTCTGGCTGACCCCGCGGAACACGTAGTCGCTGACCACGGCGACCGAACCCGACACCTCGGCGGCGGCATTGCCGGCCAGGAGTAGGCCCGCGGACAGGAGTGTGGCAACTGCGATCTTGCGAGACGACATGACAGGCTCCTCGTTGATGGAAGGCCCTCCCCGGTCTTGCGTACTGCACGATCCACCCGGCCCTGCATCCCCATGCCTGGCCCTGGTGCCGGTGGGCGCTCTGCGGCACCTGCAACCGGTGTGACTTGCCTTTCCGCCTGGGCGGGTTTCCTGCCTGCGTCGCGTGTTCCCCGTCTGGAAAGTGCGCGGCCCGCGTGGGGGAGGGCCGCCGCCCGGCGGTGGCCGGACGTGGTGATGGAGGTCCATGCGGCGGGGAGCGTCCGGCGACCCTCGCCTCGCGCTCCCTGCCTGCGCCTTCCCCGCGAAGGGAAGGCGCCAGTCCGGCGTCAGACGCCGTAGTACATCTGGTACTCGAGCGGGTGGGTCGCGGCTCGGAAGCGCGTGACTTCCTGCATCTTCAGGTCGATGTAGCCGTCGATGAAGTCGTCGCTCATCACCCCGCCGGCCTTGAGGAAGTCGCGGTCGGCGTCGAGCGCGGCCAGGGCCTGGTCCAGGCTGGAGCACACCTGCGGGATCTTCTTCTCTTCTTCCGGCGGCAGGTCGTACAGGTCCTTGTCGCTGGGGCCGCCCGGATCGATCTGGTTCTTGATGCCGTCCAGGCCAGCCATCATCAGCGCGGTGAAGGTCAGGTAGCCCGACTGCAACGGATCGGGGAAGCGCACCTCGATGCGGCGCGCCTTGGGGTTGGACACCCACGGGATCCGGCATGAGGCCGAACGGTTGCGCGCCGAGTAGGCCAGCATCACCGGCGCCTCGAAGCCCGGCACCAGGCGCTTGTAGCTGTTGGTGCCGGAGTTGGCGAAGGCGTTGATCGCGCGGGCGTGCTTGAAGATGCCGCCGATGTACCACAGCGCCATCTGGCTCAGGCCGCCGTAGCCGTCGCCGGAGAACAGGTTCTGCCCGCCCTTGGCCAGCGACATGTGCACGTGCATGCCGCTGCCGTTGTCGCCGACGATCGGCTTGGGCATGAAGGTCGCGGTCTTGCCGTTGCGGAAGGCGACGTTGCGGATCACGTACTTGGTGGCCAGCAGCTCGTCGGCCTTCTTCACCATCGAGTTGAACTTGGTGCCGATCTCGCACTGGCCGGCGGTCGCCACCTCGTGGTGGTGCACCTCGACCTCGATGCCGATCTGCTCGAGCGTCTTGACCATCTCCGCGCGCAGGTCATGCAGCGAATCGGTCGGCGGCACCGGGAAGTAGCCGCCCTTCACGCCGGGGCGGTAGCCGCTGTTGCCGCCTTCGTAATCCTTGCCCGTGTTCCACGCCGCTTCCTCGGACTCGACGTGGAAGAAGGTGTTGCCCATCTCGTTGGCGAAGCGCACCGAGTCGAAGATGAAGTACTCGGGCTCGGGGCCGAAGAAGGCCTGGTCGGCGATGCCGCTGGACTTGAGGTAGGCCTCGGCGCGACGCGCGATGCCGCGCGGGTCGCGCGAGTAGTCCTGCATCGTCGCCGGATCGAGGATGTCGCAGGTCAGGTTGAGGGTGGGATCGGCGTAGAACGGGTCCAGGTAGGCGGTGGACGCGTCGGGCAGCAGGATCATGTCCGACTCGTTGATGCCCTTCCAGCCGCTGATCGACGAACCGTCGAACATCTTGCCGTCCTCGAACAGCGCCGGCTCGACGATGCTGGCCGGGAAGGTGACGTGCTGCTGCACGCCGCGCATGTCCACGAAGCGCAGGTCGACGAATTCGACCTTGTGGTCCTTGATCAGCTTTTCGACGTTTTCGAGCGACATGGATCGGTGCCTCTGGGGTGAGAAGGTTGACCAGAGGAACGCAAGCGGCGTGCCAGCCCCCGCAGCAACATAACCGATTGATTTTCCACGTCTATTTTCGTGGCCGCTGCGAACGCCGCACGCAATTGGTGAAGAATTCGTGAGGATTGCACCAATCTGGTGAAGGCGCCGCGCGCCTGCCAGCGCAGATCCAGCCGACAGGAAACGGGCGCGGGCGGGCCCCGGCTCCGCCGCCCGGTGCGCCGGTTCCCGGCGGGGATTCCGTTATCCTGCGCGACTCCGCACGAAGCGTCGCCATGTCCGATCCGCTGTCCGCCCTGCTGCTGGGCATCCTCGAGGGCCTGACCGAATTCCTGCCCGTCTCGAGCACCGGTCATCTGCTGATCGCGCAGCGCTGGCTGGGTGCACGCTCGGATTTCTTCAACATCGTGATCCAGGCGGGCGCGATCCTGGCGATCACGCTGGTGTTCCGGCGGCGCATCTGGCAGCTGGTCACCGGCCTGGGGCAACGCGAGAACCGCGATTACGCGATGAAGCTGGCGGTCGCCTTCCTGGTCACGGCCGTGGTCGGCCTGCCGGTGCGCCTGGCCGGCTGGGAACTGCCCGAAACGGTCACGCCGGTGGCCTGGGCCCTGATCCTGGGCGGCATCTGGATGATCGTGGCCGAGCGCGTGGCCGAGCGGCGCGGCGACAGCACTCAGGTGACCTGGAAGGTGGCGGTGCTGGTGGGCCTGGCGCAGGTGGTTGCCGGCGTGTTCCCAGGCACCTCGCGCTCGGCCGCGGCGATCTTCATGGCGATGCTGGCCGGCCTGGGGCGGCGCTCGGCCGCGACCGAGTTCGTGTTCCTGGTGGGCATTCCGACCATGTTCGCCGCCAGCGCCTACGCCTTCCTGGAACTGTGGAAGGACGGCGGCCTTGGCGGCGAGGCCTGGGGCGATGTGGCCCTGGCCTTCGGCGCCGCGACCGTGACCGGCTTCGTCGTGGTGAAGTGGCTGCTGGGCTACATCAAGCAACACCGCTACACCGGCTTCGCGGTGTACCGGATCGTGCTGGGCACGGCCCTGCTGCTGTGGCTGCCGGCCGGCGATTGATCCCATCGCCCCGGCGCCGCGCCACGCGGCCGTCGCGCGCGCCGCACACCGGGTCCGTCGTTGCGCCTCAGCCGCCGGATGCCGCGTCGGCGCGCGCCAGCAGCAGCGTGCGCTCGCGCGCATTGCGGGCCAGGTCGGCCGCACGCAGGAACGCCGCGCGCGCTTCCTGAGGGCGCCCCAGCCGCTGCAGCAGGTCGCCGCGCACCGCGGGCAGCAGATGGTAGCCGCGCAGGGCCGGCACGTCGGCGAGCGCATCCACCAGGCCCAGGGCCTCGGCCGGGCCCGCATGCATGGAAACCGCCACCGCGCGGTTGAGCGCGATCACCGGCGAAGGGGTCAGCGCGGCCAGCGCGTCGTAGAACGAGACGATGCGGCCCCAGTCGGTGGTTTCGACGCTGTCGGCACGCGCATGGCAGGCCGCGATCGCCGCCTGCAGCGTATAGGCCCCGGGCGCGGCGGCCAGGCGCTCGGCCTGGATCAGCGCGCGCAGGCCGCGCTCGATCGCCGCGTGGTCCCAGCGGCTGCGGTCCTGGTCCTGCAGCAGGACCGGTTCGCCGGTGGCACCGGTGCGGGCGGCGGCGCGCGAGGCCTGGAGTTCCATCAGCGCCAGCAGGCCCAGGACTTCCGGCTCGTCGGGCACCAGGCCCACCAGCAGCCGCCCCAGGCGCAGGGCCTCGGCGCACAGGCCCGGCCGCATCAGATCGTCGCCGGCGGTGGCGGCGTAGCCCTCGTTGAACACCAGATAGACCACGCCCAGCACCGCCGACAGGCGGCCGGGCAGTTCATCGCGGCGCGGCACCTCGAAGGGCACATCGGCTTCGCCGAGCGTGCGCTTGGCGCGCACGATGCGTTGGGCGATGGTCGCCTCCGGCACCAGGAAGGCGCGCGCGATCTCGTCCGTGGACAGGCCGCACAACAGGCGCAGCGTCAGCGCCACCTGCGCGTCCTGCGACAGCAGCGGATGGCAGGCCACGAAGATCAGCCGCAGCAGGTCGTCGCCGATGTCGTCCTCGAGCGCGGCCTCGCGCGCGGCGTGCAGTTCCTCGTGCAGCCCGTCGAGTTCCTGGGCGATCTGCGCATGCTTGCGCGCGAGCATGCGTTCGCGGCGGAGCTGGTCGAGCGCGCGGTTCTTCGCGGCGGCCATGAGCCATGCGCCGGGATTGTCAGGCAGGCCGCTGGCGGGCCAGCGCTCCAGGGCGGTGACCAGGGCGTCCTGGGCGAGCTCCTCGGCCTGGTCGAGGTTGCGCACCAGGCGCATCAGCGCGGCGATGATGCGCGGCGACTCCGCGCGCCAGACGGCGTCGATGCTGCGATGCAGGTCGGCTGACATGGACACGGATCAGACCACCCTGCCCCGCCCGGATGCAAGCCACGATGGTCACCCCGGTCCTGCCCGCCGACGCGCCGACCGCTGCGCCGACCGTAGCGCCGGTGGTTGCGCCGGCGCCGCGACCGGCGGCGCCGCTGGCGGGGCCGGCCGCGTCGATGCCGCCGGCCGCGCAGTGGCCGCGCGCCGTGCCAGCAGGCCGAGCAGGCTCATCGGCGCGCCCCGCCGCGGCAGCCGCCCGCGCTCATGCCGGCAGCGCGCGCATGTGCACCAGTTCCCAGACATGCCCGTCCGGGTCCTCGAAACCATGGCCGTACATGAAGCCCTGGTCCTGCGGACTGCGATGCGCGCGACCACCGGCGGCCACCGCGCGCGCGACCAGGTCGTCCACTTCCTGGTCGTCCTGGCACGACAGGCAGAGCAGCACTTCGGTCTCGGCCCGCGTATCGGCGATGCGACGGTCGGTGAAGGTCTGGAAGTAGGGTTCGACCAGCAACATCACGAAGATGTCGTCGGCGACCACCATGCAGGTCCCCTTGTCGTTGGTGAACTGCGGGTCGAAGCGGAAGCCCAGCGGGGTGAAGAATTCCACCGAGGTCGCAAGCTGCCTGACCGGGAGATTGACGAAGATCTTGCGGGACATGGAGCGCTCCAATGGGAAGGCGGCGACGGGTCCGGCTGCACGGTTGCACCTCGACACCCTCCGGGACGACGAGCGCGGGCGATGCGGATCGACAGGGCTTCACCCGACCCACGCCGGGCGGGCGTAGGCTGCGCCGGTGCCGGGTCCGCAGCGCACGGCGGTGTTGCCGCATTGCTGCGGCGTCCGCCGGCCGGCCACGCGGCGCCGCCCGTCCACGCGCGGCGTCCCGCGCACCAAGGAGAACCCCATGCGCCAGCTTCCGCTCCTGCTCCTGCTCGTTTCGCTCGCCGCCTGCGCCGCGCCGCCCGCCGGCACCGCGCCGGCCTCGCCCGCGGACACGCGCGCGCGCGCGATCGACGGGCAGGCGCTCGCCGCGCGGCACTGGCGCCTGGTCGAGGCCACGGACGCCTCGGGCACGTCAGTGGCGGCGTTGTTCCCGGACGCCGCGGCGCCGCTCCAGCTGGATTTCGCCGACGGCCGCCTCGCCGTCAGCGGCGGCTGCAACCGGATGAGCGCCAGCTACGCCCTGCAGGGCGACCGGCTCGAACCCGGTCCGGTCGCGCAGACCAAGATGTTCTGCGGCGGCGGCGCGCTGATGGCCGCCGACGAGGCCATGGCCGCGCGGCTGTCGGCCCCGCTTACCGCCACGCTGGACGCCACCGGCCGCCTGGTGCTGGTGCCGGCCGCGGGCGGGCGCCTGGTGTTCGAGGGCGTGCCGACCGCCCAGGCCCGCCACGGCGGCCCGGGCGAGCAGGTCTTCCTGGAGGTGGCCGCGCAGCGCGTCCCCTGCCCGCAGGCCGGCGGGGCGCAGCGCGACTGCCTGCAGGTGCGGGAACTGGCCTACGACGAGGACGGCGTGCGCGGCACGCCCGGCCAGTGGCAGGTCCTGGAAGGGGAGATCGAGGGCTATGCCCACCAGCCGGGCGTGCGCAACGTGCTCCGGCTCAGGCGCCATCACCGCGACGCGACCTCCGCGCCCGGCTACGTGCTCGACATGGTCGTGGAGTCGGAGCAGGCCGGGCCGTGACCGGCCGCCGCCGGCTCAGCCCGAGGCGGCGGCGTTGAGGCTGTAGGTTCCGTAGATCGCCGCTTCGGCCAGCACGTGGCCCTGCATGGCGCGCAGCACATCGGCCGCCACGAACCTCGCCGGCAGCGCCAGCGCGTCCACGTCGAGGGCGAACAACCGGAAGAAGTAGCGGTGCACGCGCAGGTCGTTGGCCGGCGGATAGGGGCCGTCGTAACCGAGGTAGTCGCCGCCCATGTCGGCATCGCCGGCGAACCAGCCGGTGTAGTCGTTCAGGCCCTGGCGCGCGCCGCGCGGACCGGGCGGATCGGCCTTGCCGCCCCTGGCGATGCCGTCGCTGCAGCTGCCCTCGGCCAGCGCGCGGACATCGGCCGGGATGTCGGCCATCGCCCAGTGCACGAAGTCGCCGCGTGGATGCGCGACCGGGATCTCCACGCCGGCCTTGCCGGCCAGCGCCGGATCGGTCGGTGCATCGGTGTCGATGCACAGCAGTGCGAACGAGCGCGTGCCCTCGGGTACGTCGTCCCAGGCCAGGTGCGGGTTGCGGTTGCCGCCGAAACCGTCGGCGGCGCCCATCGCGAACGCCGCCGGGATCGGGCCGCGGTGTTCGAAGCTGTCGCTGTGGATGCGCATCGCGGGCCTCCGTCGGATCAGTCCTCAGGATAGCCCAGCGCCTTGGCCACCGGCGTCAGCAGGGCGAAGGGTGCGGCCAGCGCCTCGGTGTAGCGGCGCCAGTGGCCCGGCGCGAAGTGGCTGTGCGAGAGCGGGCGTCCGCTCGGCGCCAGCTCCATGCCCAGCGCACCCGACACCATGCGGCACAGGCCCGCCTCGTCGCTCTCGCTGCCGTCGATGCACAGCACGGCGACGCGATACAGCGAGGCCGCTTCCAGGATCTGCGCCAAGCGCCGCTCCAGCCACCAGGCCGCCTCCATCATCGAGGGCATGGCGAAACGCATCGGCGAATCGAACGCCGCCCACTGCAGCAGCATGTCGCGCGGATCGCGAAGCACGAACAGCACGCCGGCGTTGGGCACGTGCGGGCGCAGCACGCGCAGCAGGGCGTTGTCCCACCACACCAGCCAGTCGATGACGTGCGCGTCCTGGATGCCGCGTCCGGGCAGCCGTGCACGCCAGTCGCGCGCGGCCTGCGCGGGATCGAGCTGGCCGCCGCTGAGCCCGGGGATGCTGTCGAAGCGCTGGAACACGTCGCCCGGCGCGGACTCGGTCATCCGGTCGGCGCGGAAGCCGCGCACGCCCGACAGGAGCGCGGCCACGTTCTCCACGCACGAACCCGGCGGGCCCCAGAGCAACAGGGTCTGGACCGGCGCATCGTCCTCGCCGCGCGCCGACCACTCCGGCCAGGGCCCGGCGGCCGTTTCGGTGGCGGGCAGGCTGACCGGCGGCAGCGGCAGGGACGGCGTGCGCCGCCCGGCCAGCGCTTCCCAGCGCGCGGCCGCGTCGGCATGACGTCCGTCGGCATCCTCCAGCAGGGCCAGCCGCGTCTCCAGCGCGTCGCGGGCACGGTCGGATCCGGCCAGTTCCAGCAGGCCGGTCACGTGCGCGATCGCCTCGGCCGGATCGCGGCGCTGCAGCGCCTCCACGATCACCGAATGCGCTGCCACGCTGCCGGGCACGCGCCCGGCCAGTTCATGCGCCAGGCCCAGTGCCGCCTCCTCGTCGCCCGAATGCAGCGCCACGCGCAGGCGCCCTTCCAGGACCGCGGGTGCATCCGGCATCGCCTCGCTCCAGCGCGCGACCACCGCCTGTGCCGCCGCCGGGTCGTCGGACTCGAGCGCCAGTCGCGCCTGCCAGAGCGGTTCGGTGGCGGGCGCGGCGGCAAGCAGACCGTCGAGCGTGGAGCGCGCGTCCGCGCGGTCGCCCAGCCGTTGCCATGCCGCCATCGCGGCCTGCAGGGCGGCGGTATCGTGCGGCGTCGCGGCCAGGTTGCGTCGCAGCCACGACAGCGCCTGCGCCGGGCGGCCGGCGGCCAGTTCCAGTTCGCCGGCCAGCCGCAGCACGGCCGGCGTCACGGCATCGGGATCGGCATCGGACAGTGCCGGCGCCAGCGCCTGCAGTCCTTCGTCCGGGCGGCCCTGACGCGCCAGCGCCTGGGCCAGCAGGACGCGCCAGGCCAGCGCGCCGCCATGGTCGTCGACCAGCCGGCGCAGGGCCTGCTCGGCGAAGGCATCGTGGCCCTTGGCGATGTAGGCCAGGGCCAGAGGCAGCAGCAGTTGCGGGTCGTCCGGCGCCTTCGCGGCCGCCTGCGTCAGCACGGCCAGCGCCTCGTCGGCCTGGTTGCGTCCCAGCGCGACCATGCCCTCGATCGCCTGCAGCCAGGGATGCTCGGGCTCGAGCCGTGCGGCCAACCTGGCCAGGCGCGCGGCCTCGTCCAGGTCGTCCCGGCCGAGCGCGAACTGCGCCTGCAGGATGTAGGCGCCGAACTGGTTGGGATCCAGGCGCAGGGTCTGCGCCAGCGCCTGCTGCGCGGCCTCGACCTCGCGCCTGCTGCCAAGGATTACGGCACGCTGGAAATGCGCCTGCGCGTCCTCCGGATCGATACCGAGGGCGGCGTCGATGGCGTCCAGCGCCGCCTCCGGCGCGTCGCCGGCATGCAGGGCCATCGCCAGCATCCGGTGCGCAGTCGCCATGCCGGGTTCGGCCTGGACGTAGCTGCGGGCGAGCGCGAGCGCCTCGTCGGGCGCGCCGCGGCGCAGTGCCGCAATGATCGTTTCCTGCATCGGGGACGGTGGCCACGCGGCCAGGTGTTACGGGACGCCATTGTAGCGGCGCCCGCGCGTCAGTCCGGCGCCAGCCTCGAGGCCACCCAGCGCTCGCCGTAGCCGCTGCCGGCCAGGTCCTCGAGGAAGCCGCAGTGTCCGCCCCAGGGCTGGATCTCCACGCGTGCGCTGGCGGGCAAGGCCAGGCCGTGGAAGCCGTCGACGGGAATCACCGGGTCGTCCGCCGCCATCAGCACGTGCACCGGTACCTGCAACGCGCGCAGGCGGTCGCCGGCGATCGAGTAGCCGTCGAAATAGGCCTCGATCGATCCCAGGTCGGTATGTCGGCGCACCAGCCACTCGGTGAGCTGGCGCATGCCCAGGCGCAGCGTGGCGTCGTCGACGTCGAGGTGGTCGGGGAACAGCGCGCGCTTGCGCAGCAGCGAGCCGCGCCACTTGCGCTCGAAGTAGCGCATGTACAGCCACGTTCCCTTCTCCATCCGCAGCATGGTGCCGGCCGGGTCGATCACCGGGCACACCGCCGCCGCCCGCGCCAGCGGCAGGCCGGCCGCGGGCGCGCGCAGCGCCAGCCGCAGGGCGAAGTTGCCGCCCAGCGAATAGCCCGCCGCCACCATCGGCCGCGCCGGGAACAGCCGCGCGACATCGCGCGCGGCATGCACCACTTCCTCGATCCGGCAGGAGTGGAAGATGTCGGGATTGAGGTGGTGGGTGTCGCCGTGGTCGCGGAAGTTCAGGCGGAACACCTCGAAGCCGCGCGCCAGCATCTGCGCCGCGGTCAGGCGCATGTAACTCGACTCCGCGCTGCCTTCCCAGCCGTGCAGCAGCAGGGCCAGGCCGCGCGGCCGCATGCCCGGCACCGCGCTGTGCAGGCCGAGCAGGCGCACGCCGTCGCCGCCGTCGACCAGGTGCGGACGCGTGACCGCGCCGGTGGCCGCCAGCGCCTGGGCGCCGCGCTGGCGACGCCACGCGCTGGTGCCCAGGACGGTCTGCAGGTGCGCGCTGCGCAGCCAGGGCGGCGGCGCGAAGGCCGCCAGGCCATCGTCACCGTCGCCGCTGGCCGGGTTCATGTGCGCATGGCCGCGATGATGCGCTCGCGCGCGGTCTCGGCGATACGGCGCCGGCCCTCGGCATCGCCCGGCGCCACCGGCTCCAGGAACACCACCTCCACCGGCTGCGCGGGCTCGCCGAGCAGGCGCATGAAGTTGCCGAAGAAGGTCTCGCCGGGGGCGAACGCAACCCGTGGCTGCGCACTGGCGTGCTCGCCATAGCGCAGTGCGACCGGCTGCACCGGTACGCCCGCCTCCACCGCGGCCAGGAAGATGCGCGCGTGGAACGGCCCCACCGCACGACCGTCGCGGGTGCGGCCCTCCGGGAACACGCCCACCGCCTGCCCGTTGCGCAGCCGGACCAGCATCTCGTGCAGCACGCCGCCGAGCGACTCCTGGCTGCCGCGCTGGTGGAAGATGGTCTGGCCGCGGGCTGCCATCCAGCCCACCAGCGGCCAGCCGGCGATCTCGCGCTTGGCGACGAAGCCCATCATGCGCTGGCTGTGCAGGGACACGATGTCGATCCAGCTGACATGGTTGGCCACGAACATCACCGCTCCGGACACCGGCTGCCCCACGCGACGCGCGCGCATGCCGAACACGCGCAGCAGGCCACCCGACCACCAGCGCACCATGCGATGTTCGAGCAGGTCGCCGCCGGCAAGCCGGATGCGGCCGAAAGGCGGCGCCATCAGCAGCAGCGTCACCGGCAGGTGCACCAGCACGTGCCACAGCAGGAAGGGGATACGTACCGCGTAACGGAAGACACGCACGACAGGGTCAGCCAGCTGGACAGGGGGGACGCTCGAAGCCGCCCACGATACCCAATGCCGGCCTCGCACGGCCAGCGCGCCACCGCAGGGCGCGGGCGCCGGGGCGGCCCGGGGCGCTTCCCCGGCAGCGGCGCGCGCCGCATGGTCGCGGCCGCGACCGGCGCAAGGCCGGGCTCAGGGGCGTGGGACGACCGCCAGGGTGAGGCGCGAGATGCAGGCCAGGCGGCCCTGGTCGTCCTCGATGCGGATCTCCCAGACCTGGGTGCTGCGCCCCACGTGCAGCGGCCGCGCCGTGCCGGTCACGATGCCGTGGCGCACGCCGCGCAGATGGTTGGCATTGATCTCGATGCCCACCACCCCGCATCCGTCCGGCGCGCACAGGCCGCCGGCGCTGCTGCCCAGGGTCTCGGCCAGCAGCACCGAGGCGCCGCCGTGCAGCAGCCCGTAGGGCTGGTGGGTGCGCCCGTCGACCGGCATGGTCGCGGCCAGCCAGTCGGGACCGATGGCGGTGAACTCGATGCCCAGCGACTGGATCGCGGTGTCCTTCGACATCGCATTGAGCTGGTCGAGGTCGACGTCCTGGCGGAACAGGGGCGACGCGCTCACTTGAGGCGGAACAGGCTCGGCCGCCAGGCCCGCGAGTAGGCGGGACGGCCATAGCCGCTGCTGTTGCCGTAGCCCATGCCGAACCCGCCCTCGGCGCCGCGCGCGCGCCGCGCGTGCATGCGTTCGACCAGTTCGTCGCGGCGGCTGTCGAGCCAGTCGGTGCGGCCCACCGCGGACGGCTCGATGCCTCGCCTGCCGGCCTCGCGCTCCCGGTATTCGCAGAAATCGTCGTAGGCATCGAGCTCATGGCGCAGCTCGCGCACGCACAGCTCGATCATGATCGCGTCGTCGAGATAGCCCAGCACTTCGACGTGGTCGGGGATCACATCCGCGGGATCGGCGAAGTACACCAGCACCGACAGCACCTGCTGGCGGTCCTGCTCGTCCAGATGCCAGCCTTCGTCGCCGACCATGGCGATCAGGTCGTCCAGCCGCTCGAGCCGTTCGCGGATGAAGTCGGGCACGCGGGCCTGCTGCGCGCGCTCCAGCAGCGCGGTGGCCGCCTGCACGATCTGCTCGGGGCTGCGGTCGGCCGCGGCCTTGCGTGCGGCCCCCAGCGCCCCCGTGAAGTGCGCCAGATCCTGGTCGTTGAGCTCGATGGTCAGCGAAAGCGGCATGGCAGGGTCCGGAAGGGGGCGGAGAGTGGGCAGCCTAGGGGTGGTGCCGCGCGGCCGTCAATCGAGGCGGGAAGCGTCCCGGCCGCGCCGCGGGCGATCAGGTGAAACGGAAACGCGCCGGGCCGGACTTGGGCGTGTAGCGCTTGCCGCTGGCGTAGCCGCTGCTGTTGCCGTAGCCGACGCCGAAGCCGCGCTCGCGGCGCTCGAAGCCCAGGCGGGGACGGGGGGCGACCGCGGCATCGGTGCGGCGGAGGGTGGTGGTGGCGGCGGTGGTGTTGGTCAGGTTCATGGCGTCCTCGGGGGTGGTGTGTCTTGGTGTGTTGGTAGAGTAGTACACCATTCCGGTGCCTCACATGGGCCGGAAGTCACGGTCGGGGGCACGAGGCCGCGGATGGCGACTCCACTGGTCTGATGGGACTTGGGCGGCGCCGGTTGCAGCCGCCCGGCATGACTGACGACACCCCGGCGGGGCGCCGCGCCTGGCACGGTCAGAGGATCGGGGCCAGCCCGGCGCCGAAGGCGGTGAAGATCCGCGTGAGCAGGGTGCGGAAACCGAGGTTGACCTCGGGGAAGTCCCCGACCGGCTGGTAGCAGGCGCGGAATCCCGGATCGAAGGCGGGCAGCGGCTCAGGACAGGCCGGGCCGGGCTGGAATTCGTAGCTGGTGGCGTAGCGCACCGGCCACAGGTCGAAGATGGGCAACTGCTCGGAGACCTTGGCCAGCGAGTATTCCAGTCCCGAGAACACCGGCGGACGGTCGCGCCTGGCGATGGTCCAGGAATTCTCCGGGGCCATGTCGCGGCGGATGCTGTCGCCCAGCGCCTGCGCGAACGCGGGGTCGTCGATGATCACCGCGTTCTCGGTGTTGTAGTCGTCGCCGCGCGGGTCGAAGTTGTGCGTCCCCACCACGCCCACGCGGTCGTCGATCACCAGCGACTTGGCGTGCAGGCCGAAACGCACGCCGGCGCGGTTGAGCGGCACCCGCTGGTGCACGCCGATGCCGGCGTAGCGCAGTGCCGCGTACTCGCGCTCCAGCGGCGGCGCGCGCCGCCCCTCGTCTTCCCCTGCGGCCGCGTGCCCCAGGTCGACGCTGCCGTCGGCATTCCAGGAGATGTCGACCGCGCCGGTCGCGTCCAGGTCGATCGGCGCGTCCTCCGGGAACGGCTTGAACTCGTGGATCTCGAAGCCGAAGTCGCGCAGGTGCCGGCGCTTGTACTTGTAGGACAGCGCGTAGGTGATGAACGAGTCGGTGGCCGCCAGGCTGTTGGTGGACACGATCACGCGCGGCGCCGAGGGTCGCTCGTGCATGCGCCGGAACATGTCCTGCGCCTGCTTCGACAGCACCAGGTAGGGCGTCTGCAGCAGCACCTCGTCCTGCGCCGATTCGATCAGCTGGTTGAGCAGGGGCGATGCATGCACGGCGCGCGCGGCGGCTTCGCGGTCGCGCCGGTGCTTCTGCGGAAGGTCGGCGATGAACACCACGTCGCGGACCGGGATCGCCGCGTCGACCAGGCGTTCGCGCACCAGCGCCTTGTCGTCGGCCGCGCGCGACACCGCCGCCACCCGGGCGGGGCGCTGGTAGGGCCATTCGCGCAGCGGCGGCGCGCCGCGATGCAGCAGATAGCGGCCCACGTCGTCGAGCCGCTCCACCGGCACGCTCAGCCGCGCGTCCCAGAACGCGTCGAAATTGGCGGCCATCTCGGCGGTGACCGGACCGCTGACCAGCACGTCGCGGTCGCGGAAGTTGAACTCGGGGTTCCAGTCGAAATAGTCGTCCTGGTAGTTGCGGCCGCCGATGATCCCGACCAGCCCGTCCACCAGCAGCAGCTTGCTGTGCATGCGCTGGTTGAGTCGCCGCCAGCAGCAGGCGGCCGCCCAGGCGTACATCGGATAGGTGATGCGGGCCCGGTCGAGCACCGGGTTGTAGATGCGGATCCGGAAGTCGACGTGGGCCGAGGCCAGCGCGGCGAGCGTATCGACCTGCCTGAGCGCCGACAGCTGGTCGACCAGCACGCGCACGCGCACGCCGCGCCGCGCCGCCGCCAGCAGTTCCTCCAGCACCAGATGGCCGGCATCGTCCTCGTCGAAGATGTAGGTCTGCAGGTCGATGCTGTGGCGCGCGCCGCGGATCAGGTCCAGGCGCGCGACCAGCGCGTCCTGCCCGTAGTCGAGCAGCAACGCGTAGTGGCGCGGCTGGCCGGGGCCGCTCTCGGCCATCGCCTGCTCGCCCAGTTCGCGCAGCGGCGATGGCCGGGCGCAGGCGTCGGCCGCCGTGCAGCTGACTTCGTGGGAGCGCGCCTGGGCCGCGATCGCGGCCGCCTGCTCGCGCTGCAGCGCCGACAGGCTGCCGCAACCGCTGCAGGCCAGCACCAGCAGCGTCAGGACCGCCCGCATCGCCCTCATGGCGTGGCGTCGGGCCGCGCGCGGATCTGCAGGTCGAAGACCACCCGGTCGGACAGGGCCAGGCCCCAGCGGTCCATCGCGAAGTCGCTGCGATAGATCACGCCGCTGGCGACCACCGCGCAGTCGATGGTGGGACGCTTGCAGGCGGCGGGTTCGAGCGTGAACACCTCGCGCCGGCGCACGCCGCGGATGGTCAGCGCGCCGCCCAGCAGGCCGCCTTCGAGCAGCAGTTCATCGGTATACGGGTCGGACACGAACTCCACCCATGGATGCCGGTCGGCGTCGAAGAAGCCCGTGCCGCGCGTGATCCTGGAATACCGCGGATGGCCGAGGATCTCGACCTCGCCGGTGGGCAGGCGCAGGCGCACCTGCCGGCGCTGCTCCGACACCTGCACGATCTCGCCGCGCCAGTCCGGGAAGCGTCCCTCCAGCGCCTGGCCCCAGCGGGTCTTGAGGGTGAAGCTGATGCGCGAGAGGGTCGGGTCGATCTCGGCCGCGGAGGCGGGCGCCGACAGCGACACCGCCGCTGCCATGAGTACCAGCCAGCGCAGTCGCCACCAGGTCCTGCCCACCATGCTGGTTCTCACGGCCACCAGAAGGCGGAGACGGAGGCGACGCCCGGTTCGATCGACGCATCTTCCGGCAGGGCCAGCACGGCCACCGCGGCCGGCGGCATGCCGCGGTAGTCGCCGGACTGGCCGCTGTGCAGGAGCGCCAGCAGCCGCTCCAGGCCGGGATTGTGGCCGACCAGCAGCAGCCGGTCGGCATCGCGGTGACTGTCGACCAGGGCGGCCAGCGTGCCGGCGGTGGCCTCGTAGATCGTGTCTTCCAGGCGGCGGTCGAGTTCCCCGACCGCATGGGTCACCGCGTCCAGGGTTTCGCGGGTCCGCCGCGACGGCGAGCACAGCACCAGGTCCGGCAGCAGCGACTTGTCGCGCAGCCAGGCCGCCACCGCTTCGGCCTCGGCCAGGCCTTCGGCCGACAGCGGGCGGTCGAAGTCGGCCTGCCCGGCGCGCGGCGGCTCGGCATGGGCATGCCGCAACAGGATCAGTTCACGCATGGGGGGCGTACTCCGGGATGGTCCTGCTCAGGCGCGCCTGAGCCATTTGAGCAGCGGCTGCCAGTCGGCCTGGTGCTCGCGGACCTGGACCGAGCTGTAATCGAACAGGCTCTTGCCGAAGCCCACCAGCATCACATAGGCCTGGCTGTCGCGCAGTTGCGCCACCAGCGGATAGGGCCATTGCCCGAGCAGTTCCATCGCCTGCTGCGAGGCGTTGGTCCAGGGCCGCAGGCGGTTGCCGACCAGCGCCACCGGCAAGGTGCCGCCGCGCACGCGTGGATGCCGGGCCAGGGCGTTGAGGAAGGGCACGGTGGCGTCGATGTCCAGCGCCGAGGGCAGGACCGGCACGACCACCGCGTCGGCATGCTCCAGATAGACGTCCAGCGCGTCGGCATGGGCCCCGGCCGGGGCGTCCACCACGACCCGGTCCGTACCCTCCGGGATCGACTTCCAGGCGCTGCGGTGGCGCGCGCTGCCGTCGATCGGCAGGACCGCGCTGTCGAGCCCCGCGCGGCGCTCGGCCCAGCGCGTGGACGATGCCTGCGGATCGGCGTCGATGATGACCGTGCTGCGCCCCGCCAGGGCCGACTCCGCAGCCAGATGCGTGGCGATCGTCGTCTTGCCGACACCGCCCTTGGAACTGGCTACGAGCACCGTCTTCATCCACCGCCTCCACAACGGGAACCAGCCACGAGCGTACACCGGCGGCGTGGCCGTCGCGACCACCGGACCACGTTAGTCCAGTACGCAGCCGCGTCTTGACGCAACTTTTACAAATGAGCGAACGCCCAGCCGACGTGGCGAGCATGCCGCGCAGCGAGACCGCGACGCAGGTTCCGGCTGTCTCCGGGACGGGCGCGGTGGTGCGTGCGCGCCTCTACCACCTCGACGCGATGCGCAGCGTGCTGATGCTGCTGGGCGTGGTGCTGCACGCGATCAATCCCTACGCGTTGGACGGCGACTGGCTGGTCGCCGACAGCCAGCGCAGCGCGGCGCTCGGCTGGCTGGCGGCGGCGATCCACGTGTTCCGGATGCCGGCCTTCTTCGTGGTCGCGGGCTACTTCGCCATGCTGATGCTGCGGCGCCACCCGGTCGCGGACTTCCTGCACGATCGCCTGCGCCGCACCCTGCTGCCGGCGCTGGCGGTGCTGCTGAGCTTCAATCTGGTCCAGGTCTGGTTCCTGGCGCCCGCACCGGCCGACGGCTTCGTACGGGGCGCGCTGCTGCCGGCGCTGCGCAGCGGCGAGTGGCTGGGCCACCTGTGGTTCCTGGTGGACCTGGCCGTGTACTGCCTGGCGCTGGCGGCGTTGCGACCCTGGCTGCGCGGTGCCCGGGGCGCACGGCTGCACGCCGCGCTGGCGCGGCCGCACGCGCTGCCGGCGCTGCTGTGCATCGCCATCCTGGTACCGCTGGCCACCGCGGTCGCCGCGCACGTGGCGCCGGCGCTCGCCGGACAGGTCGCCGGCCTGGTCAATCCGGAGGAACTGCTGGACTACGCGCCCTTTTTCGCCATCGGCTGCCTGTTGCAGCTGGACCCGGCCCTGCTGCGCCGGTTCTCGCAGGCCGGGCCGGGCATCTGGTCCGGCGCCGCCCTGGCCTGCGCGGTGCTGGCACTGCCGGCGACGGGCGCCGCGGCCGGCGCGCTCGCCATTGTCGCCCGGGCGCTGCTGGCCTGGTGCCTGGTGCGGATGGTGTTCGCCGGCTTCCTGCGCTGGACCGACATGCCCAGCCGCACGTTCCGCTACCTGTCCGATGCGAGCTATTCGATCTACCTGTTCCACCACCTGTACGTGGTGGTCGTGGCCGCGATGCTGCTGGCGCGGCCATGGCCGGCGCTGGGCAAGTTCGGGGTGGTGCTGGCCGTGGCCACCGTGCTGCCGCTGGCGATGCACCACTTCCTGGTGCGTTCGTATCCACGCATGCGCTGGCTGTTCAATGGCCGGCCGCTGCCGCCCGCCGGCGGCGGCCGCTGAGGGCGCCGCAAGGACCCGGCGCTCTGCTATCGTCGCTGCGCCCCGCAACCACCCGTCCCCGCCCATGAGCGACCTGCAGGACCTCGTGGCGCTGATCCGCGCCGATACGCCGCTGATCGTGGTCGAAACCCCCGACGAGATGCGGGTGGTGGAGCTGTTCCGGCAGTCGCTCACCCGGGTCTGGCGGGCGATGTACCGCTGGTCGATCACCGAAGGCCTGCGCCGTATCGACCTGGACGGCGAGGACGCCGCACAGCTGCCCGCCGATGCCGGCAGCACGCTGTCTGCGATCCGTGGCGCCGGCCAGCGCGGGGTCTACCTGCTGCTCGATTTCCATCCCTACCTGGGCTATGCCGGCACCCAGCGCCAGCTGCGCGAGATCCTGCAGCGCCGCGACTGCCTGGCCCACACCGTCGTCCTGGTCGGGAACCGGATCGAGCTGCCGGGCGAGCTGGACGCCAAGGCCGTGCGCATGCGCCTGCGCCTGCCCGACGCCAATGCCCTGCTGCGCCTGGTGCGCGAGGAGATCGCTGCCTGGCAGCGCGAACACGAAGGGCGCCGCGTCGAGGCCGACGAGACGGTGGTGCGCCGGATCGTGCGCAACCTGCAGGGCCTGGATGCGATGGACGCGCGGCGCATCGCCCGTCACCTGATCCACGACGACGGCGCGCTCGGCCCCGGCGACCTGCCCGAGCTGATGCGCCTGAAGTTCGAGCTGCTCAACAAGAGCGGCCACCTGCACTACGAGTACGACACCGCGCGCTTCGCCGATGTCGCCGGCGCGCGCAGGCTCAAGCGCTGGGTCGAGCAGCGCCGCCGCGTCTTCGTCGATGGCGACGCCCCGCCGGGGCTGGATCCGCCCAGGGGCATCCTGCTGCTGGGCGTGCAGGGCTGCGGCAAGTCGCTGCTGGCCAAGGCCGTGGCCGGCGGCTTCGGAGTGCCCCTGGTCCGGCTTGATTTCGGCACGCTGTACGCCAAATACCACGGCGAAACCGAGTCCAACCTGCGCACCGTGCTGGCCCAGGCCGAACAGCTGGCGCCCTGCGTGCTGTGGATCGACGAGATCGAGAAGGGCCTGGCCGCCGGCAGCGGCGAGGGCGATGGCGGCGTGTCGCGGCGCGTACTGGGCTACCTGCTGACCTGGATGGCCGAGCGCAAGTCCAACGTGTTCCTGGTCGCGACCGCCAACCAGGTGCACGAGCTGCCGCCGGAGCTGCTGCGCAAGGGCCGCTTCGACGAGATCTTCTTCGTCGACCTGCCCGATGCCGACACCCGGGCACACGTGTTCGAACTGCATCTGCGCCGGCGCGAGCTGCCTGCCGGCGACTTCGACCTGCGCGCACTGGCGCAGGCGTCCGAGGGTTTTTCCGGCGCCGAGATCGAACAGGCCATTGTCGCCGCGCTGTACGCCGCCCATGCCGACGGCCGTGCGGTCGACAACCCCCTGCTGCTGGAGGAACTGCGCCAGACCCGGCCGCTGTCGGTGCTGATGCGCGAGCAGGTGCAGGCCCTGCGCCAGTGGGCGGTCGAACGCACCGTGCCCGCGGACTAGGCGCCCGCGCGGCCGGCCACCGCCCGGCCCGGACACGAGGCCGGCATCGCGCCGGCAGGTCCACGCCACCAGCCAACCGGCTGGCGCGCAGCGCTCAGCGACGCGGTGGCGTCCAGTCCGCCGGCGGCTCCGGTGCCACGCCGCCTTCAGCAAGCACGCGATCGACCAGCTGCTGCTCGCTGGTTACCGACGCGTCGGCCAGCAGGCGCGCGAACTGCCCGGCGCCATCGCGCGGCTGCTGCCGCGCCAGCCGGCCCCACTGCAGCATGCGCCAGTCCATGCGCCGCGCCCGCGCATCGACCTCGTCGCGTTCGGCCGCACTGGACGCCAGCGCGCGCAGCATCGCCAGCCCTGCGGCCTGGTCGGCGATGCTGGTGGAGCGGTCGGCCAGCAGCAGGGCCACATGCCGGCAGTCGCCGCGGCGCGCCGGCAGGGCACGCAGCATGCGCTGGTCGCAGGCCTCGACCAAGGGCGCGTAGCCCGGCATTGCGGTCGCCGCCCACAGGCCCATCGCGGTGACCGCCGCGGCCTCCTCCAGATCCAGTGGCTGGCCGCCGGTCATCGCAGCCTGCTCGGCCGCTTGCGGCGGATGTCGCCGCCATGCCGAGGCGATCCAGCGCACGCCCGGATACAGACCCGCATCGGCGCGGGAGGCGCCGCCTGCCTGGGCCAGCAGCGCATCGATGGTCAGCCCCGCGTGCAGCAAGGGGATCAGGTTGTCCGGCTCTGCCGCCTGCCAGCGCCGGGCGGCTTCGCGCGCGATCGCATCCCCTTCGTCCGCGGCCGAGGCGACGAGCAGCTGGTTGGCGAGGACGTCCGTGCCGGCGGCGGCGGCAGCGGCGCGCCGCCAGGCCTCGACCTGCGGGACCGG